>SAMEA3663235__coassemble_162_pt1 | contig 22756 bp, 18 predicted proteins | sample SAMEA3663235__metabat2_high_PE_010 | metagenome-assembled genome bin SAMEA3663235 (sample SAMEA3663235) | pig gut metagenome | biome: pig gut; feature: pig-associated habitat; material: faeces | place: China | collected 2013
AGATGGGGACAATGAGGATCGCAGGCAGGGCGTCCATAACGGACACATAGTTCGTCACCTGCTCTGCAACTGCGCCGACGCGGGAGAAAACCTGCACGAGAATCAGTCCGACGATTCCGCCGATCACAGATGCCGGCAGGAAGAGCTTCTGCAGAACTTTGATCTTGCTGCGCAGCAGCAGACCAACGAGCAGAAACACACTTGCGAAGCCGAGCGCAATCAGAATGAGTTTCAGGGTAGCAGCCATAACAACACCTTCTTTTTTATTTTTTTAATACGCTTCTTTGCGTATTAAAAATCGTGACAAACAGGTTGCGGTTTTAAAAGGCTTGCGAAAGTTAATGCGCGGGATAGGCAGGGCTATTTACGGATCACCTCGCCACAGCCGCGGTTCACGCCGCAGCTGTCCGCATGCGCGGCAATGCCATCGACCTGCCGCCTTAGCGCTGATATTCAAATTCCAGATTATACATGCTGACGATATCGCCGTCCTGGATCCCCATTGCCTCCAGCTGGGCGAATACGCCGTGATCGCGGAGCATCTTGTCAAAATACATGCGGCTTTCGTGATCGCTGAAATTGATGTTGGACATCAGCCGCTGCAGCCACTTGCCTTCGACGAGATAGGTGTTGTCATCGACCGTGATGTCAAGCGGCTCGCTGGCGTCGATAACGGGCATGCGTTTGACATACTCCGGCTCGTAAACGATGACCGGCGGCAGGGTGGAGAGCTTTTCGGCGATCTTGAGCGTCAGCTCGCGCGTGCCGGTATGAGACGCGGCGGAGAGTGCGAAAAGGGGATAGCCGAACTGCTCCACGTGCGCGCGCAGCGCTTCGAGCAGGCTGTCGTCCTCCATAATGTCGGTTTTGTTGGCGACCACGATCTGCGCCCGGGTGGCAAGCTCGGGGGAGTACTGCCTGAGCTCTTCGTTGATGGCGTCGAAATCCGCGACGGGGTCGCGCCCCTCGCTGCCGGAAACGTCGACCACATGGACGAGCAGGCGGCAGCGGTCGATATGGCGGAGGAAGTCGTGACCGAGACCTGCGCCGTCCGCGGCGCCCTCGATGATGCCGGGGATGTCTGCCATGACGAAGCTGACGCCTTCATCGACATATACGACGCCGAGATTGGGATAAAGCGTGGTGAAATGGTAGTTTGCGATCTTCGGGCGCGCCTTGGAAACGACGGAAAGAAGCGTCGATTTGCCGACGTTCGGGAAACCGATCAGACCGACGTCCGCCAAAAGCTTCAGCTCCAGCACGACGTCATGCTCCTCCCCCTCAAGTCCGGATTTTGCAAAGCGCGGCACCTGACGCGTAGGGGTTGCAAAGTGCGTGTTGCCCCAGCCGCCCTTGCCGCCGCGGCAGAGGATAAACGGCTCGCTGTCGGACATGTCCTTGATGATCTCGTTGGTCTCAAAGTCGCGCACGACCGTGCCGCGCGGAACGCGGATCGTGAGGTCGCTGCCTTTTTTTCCATACTTGCGGGATCCCTGACCGTCCATGCCGTTTTCGGCGATATACCTGCGCTTATAGCGAAAGTCCATCAGCGTTGACATGTTATCGTCCACGACCAGCACGACGTTGCCGCCGTTGCCGCCGTCGCCGCCGTCGGGACCGCCCGCTGCGACGTATTTCTCGCGGTGGAAAGCGACGGCGCCGTTGCCGCCCTTACCGGCGCGGCAGTAAATGCGCGCTTTATCAATGAAAGATGTTGCCATTCGGCACCTCCCGGGAAGGCATAGAATATTCTATAGTTTATCCGTTTTCGGAAATTTCGTCAAGCAAAACGGGAAGTCACAGAATTTTTCTGATCTCGTCAAGAGAATCGACAATGTAGGTTGCCCTGCAATCTGCAGGAACGGGAAGGCGGTCGTGGTTGAACCAGATCGTCTGCATGCCGGCATTCACGCCGCCGGCTATGTCCGCTGTGAGCGAGTCGCCGATCATGACGCATTCGCCTGCACGGATACCGGGCAGGGAGGCGAGACAGGCGTTGAAAAAAGCGATGTCCGGCTTGTTTGCGCCGAGCGCTTCGGAAACGAAAATATGCGCAAGATACGGCGCGATGCCGGCGAGCGTCAGGCGTCTGATTTGCTGTTCGTAGAAGGCGTTGCTCGCGGCGCAGAGCGTATATTTGCCCTGCAGATAGGAAACCAGCTCCGGCGCGCCGGGGACCGGGACTGCGGTCGTTTCCAAAAGCGCCAAAAAGCGCTTTTCAAAGGTCGGACCGTCAAAATCGATGCCGAGCGCGCGGAAAATGAGCGTCCAGCGGACCCTGAAGAGCTCCTCGCGCGTCAATTCGCCGCGCTCGATCTGCTCCCAAAGAGGATTGTTGATGCGGGTGAAGGTATCGTAGTACATGGACGTCTCAAACGCAAGACCAAATTCCTCAAAGCATTGGCGCATGACGCGCACTGCGCAGAGATCGAAATCAAGCAGCGTATTATCGACATCCAAAAAAACAGCTTTGATCATAGTACACCTCCAAAGGGGATCAAACGAAAAAATCCCCGAGCGAACTCGCTCGGGGATTTCATTGCTCAATTACTCAGCAGGATAAACAGAAGCCTGCTTACGATCCTTGCCGAGACGCTCAAAGCGGAGCACACCGCTTTCCTTGGCGTACAGGGTGTCGTCGGAGCCGATACCGACATTGACGCCGGGATGGATGTGGGTGCCGCGCTGGCGAACGAGAATGTTGCCGGCGAGAACGAACTGACCGTCCGCGCGCTTGGGACCGAGACGCTTGGACTTGGAGTCACGGCCGTTCTTGGTGGAGCCCATACCTTTTTTATGGGCGAAGAACTGAAGACCAATGTTCAGCATGGTAAGTTGCCATCCTTTCTATAAGATGCATACGAACAGGAAGCTTACGCCTCCATCACTTCGATGTTTTCCGGATATTCGCTGTGCAGCTCTGCAAAGTAGAGCATCAGGGCAGTCAGAAGAGACTGGCAGGTGCTCTCATTTGCGGCGGAAAGACCGCCGGGGAGCCGAAACGAAATGGAGCCGGACTTTTCATGGACCTTCACGGAAGCTGCAAGACCCAACACGTCGTTGACTGTGGCGTCAGTGAGACGCACGGCACTTGTGATGGCGGCGCAGACGATGTCTTCCCCTGCGCTTGCGTATCCGCTGTGACCCTTGGCATCAAAACCGATGATGCGCTTTCCCTCCGTGAGGAATGTAACGGTGGTCATGACTCAGACGGAGATCTTGCCGATCTCAACCTTGGTGTAAGGCTGACGATGACCCTGACGCTTGTGATAGCCCTTCTTGGCCTTGTACTTGAAAACACGGATCTTCTTGCCCTTGCCGTTCTTCACGACCTTGGCTTCGACCTTCGCGCCCTCCACGACGGGAGCGCCGAACTTGGTGTTTTCGCCGTCAACGATAGCCAGGACCTGATCGAAGGTAACGGCATCGCCGGCCTCGACCGGGAGCTTTTCGATGAACAGGGTATCACCCTCGCTCACGTTGTACTGCTTACCGCCGGTAACGATAATCGCTTGCATTTGGTTGCACCTCTTTCCTTAATTACGGACTCGCTGTCGGGGGCGTTTCGTCATGCGAAAACTTTATGCCCATTCAAAGCGGCTTTTCGATTATAACAATCAAAATGGGGCTTGTCAAGTAATTTTATACAAAACAATGTCAAATTCTTTGTGAAATCAGAGGAAATTATTCCCGCTCACGCACATTGCCCAAGCTCCGGCTCTGCGTACCGTAGGCAATGACGCCGCTGCCGTATTTCCGGCGCAGCGCGTCCATCGCGGTTTCCAGCTTTTCCTGTTTTTCCTGCTGCGCGTCCGAAGCGCCGAAAAAGTCGAGCTGCTGATAGGACTGGGCGCTCTGCGTCAGGTGGATCGCGGTGACGGACAGCAGCCGGATCGGCTCGGGCGCCTTCCACAGTCGCCTTACCAGCTTGAGCGCCGTATCGTTGATCTCGCGCATCAGATGGGTCGGATTCGGCAAAACCGTCTGGCGGGAAAAATGCTCAAAGCGGTTGTTTTTCAAGCCGACCTGAACGCCGCCGCAGTAAAACCCCTGCCGCCGCAGGCGCATCGCAACGCTGTCGGAAAGCAGCGCGATGCCGGTGCATACCTCGTCCCAGGTCGTGAGGTCTTTTCGAAAGGTCATGGAATTGCCCACGGATTTGACGCTCTCACGCTCCTGCTCGCCCAGGACGCTCGCGCTGTCCAGACCGTTTGCATAGCGGTGAAGCTGGACTCCCAGCTTGCCCATCAGTGTTTCAAGCATTTCTTCGCTGCATCCGGCAAGCTCGCCGATGGTTCTGACGCCGTATTTTTCCAAAAGCTCCTGTGCGGCGCGGCCGACATAGAGCAGCGCGCCCACAGGGAGGGGCCAGACGATCTCCCGCCAGTTTTCCGGTGAGATGACGGTCGTTGCATCGGGCTTTTTATAGTCGCTGCCGAGCTTGGCGAAAACCTTGTTGAACGAAACACCGACGGAAATGGTCAGACCCAGCTCGCGTTTGACGCGCGATCGCAGCGTGTCGGCAAGCGCTTCGGCATTCCCGCCGAACAGGTGAAGCGAATGCGTCACATCCAGCCAGCTTTCGTCAATGCCAAACGGCTCGACCAAGTCGGTGTAATCGCTGTAAATGAGATTTACTTTACGGGAATATTCTGCATACAGGTCGTGATGCGGCGGCAGGAGGACGAGATCGGGACACTTTTTCTTCGCCTGCCAGATCGTCTCCGCTGTCTTGACGCCGTATTTTTTGGCAGGCTCGTTTTTCGCCAGAATGATGCCGTGACGCTCCGCAGGGTCGCCGCAGACCGCGACCGGCACGCCGCGCAGCTCAGGGCGGCTGAGCAGCTCGCAGGAGGCATAGAACGAGTTGCAGTCACAGTGTAGAATAATGCGTCTCAGGTCTGCTCACCTCCGAATTCTGCGCCGAACGGCTTGGGATCAATAAAGTATAGCACAAAAACAAGGATAGAACAAGCGTTTTATAAAAAAAGACGGCGCCGCGCGGTCAACGCGGCGCTGCCGGAGCAGGATACCGCCGCACGGGGATGCTTCGTGCGGCGGTGTCGCTTCAAGATTCTTCTTTTATGCTGTAAAGCGCTGCGCCGAGCGCAGTGGCAAACGTGGCGTTTTTGGGAATCATGAATTCCAGACCGTAAAGCTCCGTGAACAGATCAAAAATCTTCCGTGCGGGCGGCAGCATCGTCAGCGCGCCGGTGAGCACGACGGTATCGGTGCTGCAGCTCTTGCAGGCGAATACGCACATCGTGCCGATGGACTGGAGCACCAGATTGACAAGACCGAGCATCTTATCCGCGGCAGTGGCGTCCTCGGAAACATTGGCAAAATTGGCGGCCGTTGTCTCCGGAGGAAGGGTGCCGACCTTTCCCTTGGACATGTCGCCGATCGTCAGGTCGATGCGGGACAGGTCGCCGTCAACACAGAGCTTGCGGATCTGGGAATACTGATGCGTGCCGGTGATCAGCGCGCTCAGACCGGAAAGCGTGCCGCCGCCGACGCCGCTGCCGCAGAGATGACGGACTGCGCCGCCCTTTTCCGCCCAAATGAACGCCGTGCCGGTGCCGAGACTGACAACAACGGCGCGCTCCTTGCCGGAAAGGGCGAGACCGCCTGTGCCGATCGAGGAGAATTCCTCGACTTTCACGGTGTGGACGCCGTAAATATCGCCGTCCACATAGGATGCGCCGACGCCCGTCAGGACGATGCGGTCAAGATCGGACAGCTGAAGATGATTGGCATTGAGAAAGTTACCCAGCGCGCCGAAGAGCGAAGTGACAGGGTCCTCTGCCTTGACGCGCAGCATATCGATAACGCTCTGATCGGGACGGAGCCCCACGATTTTCGTGCTCGAGCCGCCGATGTCGATTCCCAGGATAACGCCCATAGTGATCCTCCGTTCCGCAGCCGTGTGCGGTGATAATTGTGTTTGCAGTATCCATATCATAGGGGAGAAAGCGGGTAAAGTCAAGCAAAGAAACGGGGAAAAAGGGCGAAATGGGTTGCTTTATCCTTCTGTTGAGGCTATAATAATACTGGCGGAATAAAGGACTTTGTATAGCATTCCGCGGCGCAACATACCGGAAGCTGAAGAACGATCGTTTTCAGCTTCAGATACTCCGAAAAGGACATTACAAGGCGCGGCGGGAGACCGCGACCGAGAAAACAACGAGGTATTTTCATGAGGACGGATGAGAAGCTGAATATGACCATGCTCTGCGACTTTTATGAACTGACAATGGGCAACGGCTATTTGAAAGCAGGACTCCACAACCGCATCACTTATTTCGACGTGTATTTCCGTACTGTGCCGGACGGCGGCGGCTTTGCCATCGCGGCGGGTCTTGAGCAGCTGATCGATTATATTGAGGATCTCCATTTCGACGAGCAGGACATCGAATACCTTCGCAGCAAAGGGATTTTCTGCGAAGAATTTCTCGATTATCTCAGGAACTTCAGATTTACCGGCGATATCTACGCGGTCCCGGAGGGAACGCCGGTGTTCCCCAGGGAGCCGATGGTCATTGTGCGTGCTCCCGCGATCGAGGCGCAGCTGCTGGAAACATTTACGCTTCTCACCATCAATCACCAGAGCCTGATCGCAACCAAGGCAAACCGGATCGTGCGTGCCGCCAAGGGGAAGGCGGTCATGGAGTTTGGCTCGCGCCGCGCGCAGGGTTCCACCGCCGCGATCGACGGCGCCCGCGCCGCGTATCTCGCCGGCTGCTGCGGCACTGCCTGCACGATCTCCGACGAGCTGTACGGAACTCCCGCGCTCGGCACGATGGCGCACGCATGGGTGCAGATGTTCGATACCGAGTATGACGCTTTCGCGACCTACTGCAAGCTTTATCCGGGCAATGCGACGCTGCTTGTCGACACCTACGATACGCTCAAGTCCGGCATTCCCAACGCCATCCGCGCCTTCAATGATGTGTTAAAGCCCATGGGCGTGACCAAGTGCGGCATCCGTCTTGACTCCGGCGACCTTGCCTATCTCACGCGCAAGGCCCGTCAGATGCTGGACGAAGCCGGTTGGGAGAGCTGCAAGATCACCGTATCCAACTCGCTCGACGAGTATCTGATCCGGGATCTTTGGCTGCAGGACGCCAAGATCGACGCTTTCGGCGTCGGCGAGCGGATGATCACCGCCAAGAGCGAGCCGGTCTTCGGCGGCGTCTATAAGCTTGTCGCCGTGGAGGATGACGACGGTGAGATCATTCCCAAGATCAAGATCAGCGAGAACGTGGGGAAGATCACAACGCCGCACTTTAAAAAGCTCTACCGCTTCTACGGCAGGGATACGGGCAAGGCCATTGCGGACTATCTGTGCGTCTACGATGAGACCGTGGATGACAGCGGCAATCTTGAGATCTTTGATCCCGAGGCAACCTGGAAGCGCAAGGAGGTCTATCACTTTGAGGCGCGCGAGCTGCTCGTGCAGATCTACAAAAACGGAAAGCTCGTCTACAAGCGCCCGAGTATGGAGGAGCTGCGCGCGTACTGCGCTTCCCAGGTGGATACGCTCTGGGACGAGGTCAAACGCTTCGACAATCCGCATAGATATTATGTGGATCTTTCGCAGAAGCTTTATGATATCAAGCAGAGCCTGCTGAACAGAAACAATCAGTAACGACCGTATGCAGAGAGAGTGGGGGAAAGCATGAAAAAGAATCGTAAGCGGCAGAAGGGGGAGCGTCGTACCAGCGCGGTCATGCGTCTTTCGTTCGTTGCGCTGGCGCTGCTGCTGCAGATCGCTTTTGTATTTTTCCTTGCAAATTTTCTGCAGGAGTACACGGCTGCGATCTACGCGGCACTGGAAATCGCGGCCTTGATGGCAGCGATCCACATCTATAATAAGAGCGGCGATTCGACATACAAGCTCAGCTGGGTCATCGTGCTGCTGACACTGCCTGTTGTGGGCTTCCTGCTCTATGCGTTTTGGAGCGGCAGTTTGCAGCGCAAACGTATTGCCAGGCAGCACCCGGACAATACCGCCGAACCGGAGAGCGTCAGAATGCGCAGCGAGATGAGTGCGGATAAGCTCAACCGGCAGCTGCCCAACTGGTCGCGGCTTTCCTCCTATCTGCGCCGCCGGGACTTTTTGCTTTATCAGAATACGCGCGTCACGTATTTTCCGGAGGGCGAACAGCTCATCAACGACATCCTCACGCGCGTAGAGCGTGCAGAGCACTTTATTTTTCTTGAGTATTTTATCATTGCCGAAGGGCAGCTTTGGGACCGGATGAGCACTGCACTTTGCGAAAAGGCGAAAGGCGGCGTGGAGGTCAAGGTCATTTTCGATGATTTCGGCAATATCCGCCGCTTCAGCGGAGAGACGATCGAGCGGCTGCGCGACGCCGGCGTTGAAGTTTTTGTCTTCAACCCCGTGCAGCAGTATGTGAACCGGCTGTACTTCAACTACCGCGACCACCGCAAAATCTGCTGTGTGGACGGTGATTTTGCCTATACCGGCGGCGTCAATATTGCCGATGAATATGCCAATCTGTTCGAGCGCTTCGGCTACTGGAAGGATGGCGGCGTGCGCCTGGAGGGAGAGGGCGCGTGGGGACTGACGACCGCCTTTATCGACATGTGCGGATATCTCGGCGGCGAGCTGCACAATGAACGCGATTATTACCGCCCGCATGCCGCCATAAAAAGCGAGGGCTTCTGTCAGCCGTTTGTCGACGGTCCGCATAACAATCCCGATAATCCGGCGGAGGACGTCTATCTTCAGATGGTCTCCAACGCCAAACGCTTTCTCTACATCACCACACCCTACTTTATTCCGGATGCGAGCATGATGCGCGCCCTGTGCATCGCGGGCGACGGGGGCGTGGACGTGCGTCTCATGCTGCCCGGAACGCCGGACCACTGGTACACGGACTGCGTGGCGGAATCTTACTTCGGGGAGCTTTTGCAGCACGGCATCAAAATTTATCGCTATACGCCCGGTTTTCTGCATGCCAAGAGCGTCATGGTCGATCGCGAGATAGCCTTTGTCGGCTCGGTCAACGCGGATTACCGCAGCTTCCAGCTCAATTTTGAGTGCGGCGTCGTGACTTACGGTACGAGCATGATCGAGGATCTGCTTGAGGATATGGACGGCATTATGGACCGCAGCCATTGCATCACCATGGAGGAGTGGAAGAAGCGTCCCTGGGGACGGCGTGTTCTGGAATCGCTTTTGCGCTTGGTCGCGATTTGGCTGTGAGGAAAGAGATCGCGCTTTTTCCTGTGTGACTGCTTGTGCAGGAGTTTTTTCAAAAAAAGCAAAAGAAAGAGCATCGAAATCACAACGATTTCGATGCTCTTTATGGCAGCGGGAGAAGGATTTGAACCCTCACATACGGAGTCAGAGTCCGCTGTGCTACCATTACACAATCCCGCTATCTGTTCGTCCCGCGAACAAATGCTATTATACTATGCTGTTCCGATTTGTCAAGGGTAAATTTACAAAATTTCCCCAAAATTCACCCGTGCCGCATGCTTATTGGAAAAGACGCAAAAGGAGCTCGCAAAGCTTGCTTTTGAATATGATATCACCGCCGGAGAGCTCCGCGGTCAGGGCGCCGTCGCACAGCGGAGAAAATGCGACGCCCCACCACTGCATGGCGCCGTGCGGTGCGGCGACGCACCAAAGAAGCATCACGGCAAGACCGATGGCAAGGGAAAGTTCAAATCTGTTTTTCATAAAAAGCACCGTCCATACTGAGTGTTACCTCAGTATGGACGGATTTTTCCGGCTTTAAACCAAAAATCAGTTTTTTTGCGGCAGGAAAGCTGCGATGGTGCCGACAAAGCTGCTCAGCGGCATGGTTTGCAGCACGATCTTGCCCGGACCGGTGACGACGGTGTTGAAAAGCCCCTCGCCGCCGAAGAGCACGTTCTTGACACCCTTGACGCTCTGAATGTCAATGCTGCAGCTCTCGCTCATCATGGCAAGGTAGCCTGTGTCGACGATGAGCCGTTCGCCGGCGGCAAGCTCATGCTCAACGGCGGAACCGTCGATCTCAAGAAAAGCCAGACCGCGTCCGGAGAGCTTCTGCATGATGAAGCCTTCGCCGCCGAAGAAGCCGGCGCCGATCTTTTTCTGGAAGAAGACAGACAGCTCCACGCCGCTCGTGGCGGCAAGGAAGGCGGATTTCTGCACGATGATGGGGCGGTCGGGCGTGATCTCAACGGCGCGGATCGCACCGGGAAAGCTGGAGCCGAAGGAGATGGTGCCGCGCCCGCCTCTGGCGGTGTAGATGTTCTGGAAAATCGACTCGCCGGAGAACATGCGCCCAAATGCCTTGCCGAGACCGCCGGCATTGGTCTGCATTTCCATGTTGGGGCTCATCCAGACCATAGAGCCTCTCTCGGTGAACATGGATTCACCGGCTTCCAGTTCGCAGGTGACGATGGGCATCGGTTCGCCGATAATTTTGTATTCCATAAACGTTTCCCCTTCATTATAATAAAATGATTAAACAAATTCCGAAAGAAAGGTCTGCTGATAGGATCGTTTCAAATGATGATATGCAAGCTGCGCCTGATGCAGTCCGGTAAACAGACCGAATACCGTCGGACCGGATCCGGTCATCGCCGCAGCGCTTGCCCCAAGAGCCAGCAGCGTTTCCTTGATGGAAAAAACAGCTTCCTGCTCCGTCTGACCGAGCACGGCTTCAAACACATTGAAAACGCGCGCGGCAACGCCGGGCGCGTCGCCTGCTTCGATGGCATCGAGCATGCCCGCCGTGTCGGGGCGGTCGGTGATCTCCGACGCGTCGGAACGGCGGAACAGCACCGGCGTTGAGACGGAAAAGTCCGGTTTGCAGACGACAATGTGAAACCTCGGCGCTGCCTTGAGCGTTGTGAGCTTTTCGCCGCGTCCTTCGGCAAGCGCTGTGCCGCCGCGCACGCAGTAGGGAACGTCGCTGCCGACCTGTTCGCTGAGCGTTTCCAGCTCCTGCACCGTCATACCGGGCGCAAGCAGGGCACGCAGCGCGTGCAGCACCGCGGCGGCGTCGGCAGAACCGCCTGCCATACCCGCCTGCGTCGGGATGCGCTTTTCGACGTCGATCGCAAGACCGCGCGGTGCGATGCCCGTTCCGGCAAAAAACGCTTTGGCGGCCCTGACGGCGAGGTTGCTCTCGTCACCGGGCAGCGTACCGCAGCGGCAGACGATGCCGCTGCACTCTGTCAGCGTCACGGTGACATCGTCATGGAGCGTAACGGACTGCATGACCGTTGCAAGCTCATGGTAGCCGTCGGCACGTTTGCCGAGAATGTCGAGCGTCAGATTCAGTTTTGCATAGGCGGGCAGCGTAACGGTGTTCATAACATGCCTCACAAAAACGAAGCCGTATGACGCGGCGCCGCCGCGTCATACGAAACGCTTCAGCGGATCTTTCTTGCCTCGACGTAGTAGCGCTTGTCCTGCGCGTGACCCATGGAGAAGGTCTTGCGCGGCAGAACGCCGTCAGCCATGACCGTCTTGAAGAGCTGTTCCTTGCCCATGGCGGGGAGCAGGAAGCCCATGTTGCCCGGCTTTCCGCCGAGCTCCTTGGTGACCTCGTCGCCGTGGATATAGTCAACTTCACCGCCGAACTTTTTGAGATACTCGTCGATAAATGCCTGCAGCGTACCGACGGCAAGCTGGACCTTGGGATCGGGAACGGTGATGAACTTGTCAACGCCTTCCCAAACGAACTCGATCACATGACCTTCGCCCTTGCCCTCGTGAGCGTTGGGATAGAACTTTTGGAACTCGGTCATGAAGTTTTCATGATCGACGCCGAAGAGGACGCGGTGGATCGGCTCGAACTGGAGCGCGTCGTCGTGGTTGTTGACGACTTCGACAAGAGCGTAGCGGGCGGGCAGAGCGAGATACTCTTCGGGAGTCTTGCCCTTCTTCTGCTCCTCGTAGCAGGCCTTGGCGGTTGCGAGGGAATGGTTGCCGTCACCGACGGCGAACAGCAGGGGAGCAACGCCGGAGACGTTGTACTTCGACTTCATGGCGTCGTCAGCGCAGAGAGCTTCCAGCGCGTCGGCGACGGCGTCGATCTGAGCATCGGAGAGCTTGAAGCCCTTGATGTGACCGCCGTTTTCCATCAGATCGAAGTCATAGAGCTTTTCCATGGAGGAGGCGGCAGCGGTCAGCGGCTCGATCACGGTCTTTTCGGGATTGTCGATGAGCAGCATGACGTGAGGCAGCTCGATGGGCGCGTTGCGGCGGACCTTGGCGCGCGGCGGGATACGCTCGAGCACGGTGCCTTCGGTGGCGCGGATCAGGGCGCCGGAACCGGGCGTAAAGTCGTACTGGTCAAGATCGACCATACCGATCAGGCCGTGGCGGATCTTGCCGTCGGACTGGCTGCGTTCAATATAGATCAGGCTTTCCTTGAGCGTTTCAAACACGTCGCCCTTGAGATAGCTGTCCATGGAGGCGTTGATATCGGCAATGAATTCGTCGACGTTGGGAGCCTTGAGATTGGCTTCGGGGAGAATCAGACGCAGCGTGGAGGGAGCGTCACCGACGGTCTTTTCGACGCGTTCCCAATATTCCGGTTCAGAGGTGAACTGGTCGCAGGCGACGACAGCCCACTTGTTCATATCTGCCTTCTTCGGCAGAAGAATGTCAGCGGGGTAAAAGCCGAGCTTTTCAAATTTCTTGTTCATTTTGTTTTCCTCCTCAGAAATAAATTGCCATACGCCGGCAAAATATCATACACATTATACAGACACAAAAGAAAAAATGCAATGAAAAATGAAGAATATGACGATTATCTTTTGTCATAACGGAAAAAGCGGAAAAACAAAGAAATCATTTGCAAATCGTGTTTTGTGGTATAGTTTTTCATCTGTTCGGGAACGCTATCAATGACCGACTGATACCAAAAGGAGGTAATTTCATGGTCATTGATAAGATCGCACTGACGCTCTCCATCGTCGGCGCACTCAACTGGGGCAGTATTGGCCTGTTCGGCTTTGACTGCGTGGCATTTCTCTTCGGCGGGCAGATGAGTACGATCAGCCGTGTCATCTACACGCTTGTGGGTCTTGCCGGTATCTGGTGCATTACGATGCTTTTCCGTGAGACTGAACCGATGGAAGGCAGCGAAAGAGCCTGATAGGGAACACAGCTTCATATCAGACAAAACGCATGAGACAAAAAGAGGAGGGCGGAAACGCCTTCCTCTTTTTGTTGCCGAAAGGAACGGTGTATGGTATAATTCTTTTGTAATTGAAATCTTTGGAAAAGGAGGGCGGCAGGATGCTTCGCTTACTGATGGGCAGAGCGCGCAGCGGAAAATCAGAGCGTGTGCTGCGCGAGATCAAGGCGCTGGGCGATACCTCTTCGCAGATCCTGCTTGTGCCGGAACATGCCTCGCACATGGCGGAAGTCGATGTGTGCAGGGTCTGCGGCGACACGGCGTCGCGCCACGCGGAGGTGCTCACCTTCAAGCTGCTTGCCTCGCGCGTGCTTGCCGTCTGCGGCGGCAGTGCGGACGTAACGCTTGATAACGGCGGCAAGCTTTTGACGCTTCAGCGCAGTCTGCAGGAGCTTGCGCCGTCGCTTTGCGTGTACCGGCGTCCCTCACAGCGCACGGCATTTTTGGAAAGCCTTCTTCAGGTGATCGAGGAGCTGCAGGCGTATGCAGTTTCTCCGGAAGTGCTTTTGGAAAGGGTGGAGAGGATCGGTGGCGAAAGCGGCGACAAGCTGCGCGATATTGCCCTTATTTACAGCGTCTATATGACCAGACTCCACACGCCGCAGCGCGATGCGCGGGATCGGTTGGAGAAGCTGGAAGAAAACCTGGAAGCCTCTCATTACATAGACGGTAAAGACATTTTCCTTGACGGCTTTTCCTACTTTACCGGTCGTGAGCTGAACATACTTCGCATCATGCTCAGCCGGGCAAAAAGCGTCACCGTCACGCTCCTCGGCGAGAAAAAGGACACAGGGCTCTTTTGCGAAAGCCTGCGCGTCCGGGAACGGCTCCTTGCCCTCGCGCGTGATGCCGGCACCGCCTGCGAGGAGGAAACGCTCTCCGGCGGGGAAGTGCGCAATGCGCTTGACCATGTGGAGCGCATGTTTTTTGACGGACAGGAGGCATGGAACGAACAAACGGACGCAATATCGCTTTACGAAGCCTCCACCGTTTACAACGAGTGCGAATACGCCGCATCGCAGATCCTGAAGCTTGTGCGTGAGGAGGGCTGGCGGTTCCGCGACATCACGGTGACCGCGCGCGAGCTTTCCTCTTATCAGGGCGCAGTGGAGACTGTATTTGCCCGCTGCGGCATTCCCATCTATTTTGCGCGCCGCAGCGATATTCTGGAAAAGCCGGTGCTCACCTTCATCACCGGTGTACTGGAGGCGGTCTCGGGAGACTTTGAGTACGAGGATATGTTCCGCTGTCTCAAGACCGGTCTTGCGGGCTTAACGAGCGAGGAATGCGACCTTTTGGAAAATTATGTGCTCAAGTGGGATATCCGCGGCGGCATGTGGCTTCGCGAGACGCCGTGGACCGCGCATCCGGACGGCTACGGCGCGCTTTGGGACGAATCTTCGCAGGAGCGTCTTGCGGCGGTCAACGCGCTGAGGGAGCGCGTGCGCCTGCCGCTTTCTCACCTTGCCGCCGGCGTGCGCGGCACGGGAACGGCCCGTGAGAAGATCACCGCGCTCTATGGATATCTCGAGGAGATCGGACTTCCCGAAACGCTCCGGCAGCAAACGCAGGCGCTTTTTGCAAACGGCGACGGTCAGCGCGCCGAGGAGACGGCGCAGCTTTGGACGATCCTTTGCGATGTGATGGATCAGTTCGTTGAAATTCTGAACGACTGCGTGTTGGACGCAGAGGAGTTTTCGCGTCTGTTCCGGCTCATTCTCACACAGTACAGCGTGGGTACGATCCCCGTCACGCTTGATGCGGTCAATGTCAGCGAGATGACGCGCAACGACCGCCACACGGTCCGCGCGCTGTTCCTGCTCGGCGCAAACGACGGCGTACTGCCAAGCGTAGCGGGAAAAGGCGGCGTGCTGCAGGAGGAGGACCGACTTCTGCTTGAGCAGCAGGAGATTTTTCTCGCGCCGCACGGACTTTCGCAGTTTCATCTGGAAATGCAGAATCTCTACGCCGCGCTTGCCCAGCCGACGGAAAAGCTGTTCGTTTCCTATCCGGTCTCCGATGCCAGGGGGTCGGAGCTGCGCCCGTCCTTTGTCGTGGGACGGCTGCAGAAGCTCTGCCCGCGGGTAAAGGTTGAAAAGGAAAGCGCCGGCAGGGAGTACCGCCTGTCGTCACAGGTGTCGGCTCTGGAATACGCCGGCGAGCATATCGGCGGCGAATTGTGGCAGTACTTTGCGGAAAAAGAGGAATTTGCACCGGCGCTTGAGAGGATGGAGGAGGCGTCCCGCTATACGCGCGGAAAGCTGTCCGCGGGCGCGGTCAGGGCGCTCTACGGCTCTGATATCACATTGTCGGCTTCGCGCATGGACAAGGCGAAAGCGTGCCACTTCGCCTACTTCATGCAATACGGACTGCGCGCCAAAGAACGCACGGCGGCGGGCTTTGACGCGCCGCAGATCGGCACCTTTATCCATGATGTGATGGAGCATACGCTCACATGGGCAAAGGAAGCGGGCGGACTGAAAACGCTTGACAAGGCTGCGCTCCACACGCTTGTGCGCCGCGCGATCGACGAATACATTCACGATAACCTCCCGGACCTTCCGGAGAAAACGGCGCGCTTCCGCTATTTGTTCCGCCGGCTGTGCGTCTCCGCCGAGCGCATGATGGACGAGGTGGCGGAGGAGCTGATGCACTCTGATTTTGTTCCGCTTGCGTTTGAGCTTGCCTTCGGACCGAACGGGCAGCTGCCTGCCATCACGATCACCGACGGCGGCAGCCGAACGCACGTGGTCGGAAAGGTGGACCGCGTGGACGGCTGGCTGCACGAGGGAAAGCTGTATCTGCGCGTGGTGGACTACAAGACGGGCAAAAAGAGCTTCGACCTTGCGCAGCTGCGCTACGGCATGGGGATCCAGATGCTGCTGTATCTGTTTGCGCTCAAAAATGAGGGCGAAGCGGTTTTCGGACATGAGATCGTGCCGGCAGGCGTACTTTACACGCCCGCGCGCGAGCCGATCCTCAAATGCGCCCGCAGCACCGAGCCGGAGCAGGTGGCTGCGCAGTTCCAAAAGGAGCTGCGGCGCAGCGGTATGGTTCTGAAGGATCCTCTGGTGCTCCGGGCAATGGAGCACAGCGCGCTGGAAAGCCCGCGCTATTTGCCCATCGCGGTCAAACGCGGGAAGGACGGCAACGCGCAGATCACGGGAAGTCTTGCCGACTCCGAGCAGCTCGGCAAGCTCGGAAAGTATGTTGAGCATCTGCTGCGGGAGATCTCGCGCGAGGTATTTGCCGGCAATATTGACGCCGATCCTTACGCAAGAAGCCCACAGGACTCGGCCTGTACTTACTGTGAGTTTGCCTCTGCCTGCCACTTTGAAAACGGCGTGGGCAGAGACCGTGTGGAGTATATCCGCGCCACAGGGAGCGAGGAATTCTGGCAGCATGTGACCGATACGACAGAGGGGAAGGAGGCGCCTGAGCATGAGTGAAGGCTTAACACAGCAGCAGCGCGCGGCGGTGGAAAACCGCGGCAGAAGCCTGCTGGTCTCCGCGGCAGCCGGCTCCGGCAAGACGAAGGTGCTTGTTGAGCGCTTGTTCTCCTATGTCGAAAGGGACGGCGCCGACCTCGATGACTTTCTGATTATCACCTATACCCGCGCCGCCGCGTCGGAGCTGCGCGGCAAAATTGCCAGGGCGCTCTCCGAACGGCTGGAAAACGATCCGACGAATGCGCGTCTGCAGCGCCAGATGCTGCGCGTGTACCGTGCGGACATTAAGACGGTGGACGCCTTCTGCACGAGCCTTCTGCGTGAAAACTGCCATCTGCTCAGCGAGGATGAGCACGGGCACACCCTGCGTCCGGACTTTCGCGTGCTTGACGAGTCGGATGCCGAGCTGCTGCGCCGGCGCACGCTCAGCCGTGTGCTCGACAGATTTTACGATTCTCTCACAGACGGCGACGGCGGAACGCTGCTTGCCGATACCCTCGGCGCGGGGCGCGACGACAGCGGGCTTTCCGAGCTGGTGCTGGAGCTTTATACGAAGCTTCAGGCGCAGCCGTATGCGGAAAAGTGGCTTGCCGGACAGCGTGAGAGATGGGAAAAGCTGCCGCAGCATGTGGAGGACACGCCCTACGGCAGAGTCCTGCTTGACGAGGTGGGGCGCAAGGCGCGGCACTGGTCGCGGCTTTTGCAAAACGCGGCGCAGCAGATGCAATGCAACGATGCGCTGAATCGAAAGTATGCGCCGCTGTTTTTGGAGGTGAGCGGACAGCTTGACGCGCTTGCCGCCGCCGCGGAGATTTCGTGGGACAGGGCGCGCGGCGTGGGCATCGTGTTTCCGCGCCTTGCCGCCGTCAGGGACGCGGACGGCGGCGCGATGAAGCAGCGCATGAAGAGCCTTTGGGAAAGCTGCAAGGCGTCGCTGAGGAACGTGCTGGGCTATTTTGACGCGACGAGCGCCGAAGCGATCGACGATCTTCGCACAATGGCGCCGGCGATGCTGGCGCTTCTGGATCTGACGGCGGACTTTGCCCGCGCCTATCAAAGCGAGAAACGCCGCCGCAACGCGGCCGACTTCTCCGACCAGGAGCATGAGGCGATCCGCCTGCTGACGGATGAAAACGGCCGGCCTACCGAGCTTGCGCGCACCGTTTCGCAGCGCTACCGCGAGATCATGGTGGACGAATATCAGGACACCAATGAGGTGCAGAACCGCATCTTTGACGCGATCTCGCAAAACGGCAAAAACCTCTTTACCGTCGGCGATGTCAAGCAGAGCATTTATCGCTTCCGCCTTGCCGATCCCCGCATTTTTCTCGCGCACTACAACGCCTTTCCCGAAGCGGAAAAGGCTGCGGAGGGGGAGAGCGGCAAGCTGCTGCTTTCCCGCAATTTCCGCTCGCGCGCAGAGGTTTTGGAAGCGGCAAATTTTGTCTTTGCAAACGTCATGTCCGAGGAAATGGGCGAGCTGGACTACGGCGAAGCGGAGCAGCTGCGTCCCGGCGCGTCGTTCGCCGAGGGAGACTGCTATCAAACGGAGTTCCATCTGCTCGACCTGCCGACTCAGACGGGAACGGAGCGCGTGAGCGCCGCACACGCGGAAGCAAGCTTTGTCTCCGCCTATATCCGGCAAATGCTGTCAAGTAAATTCCCTGTACAGGATGAAGCGACGAAGCTGCCGCGCCCGGTGCGGGAAGAGGACATCGTGATTTTGATGCGCTCGCCGCGCACGCGGCTTTTTGAGTACCGCAGGGCGCTTGAAGCGCAGGGGCTGCGCTGCAGCTGTGAAGCGGACAGTGACTTTTACGAGTCGATGGAGATCGCGGTCGTTATTTCGCTTCTTCAGATCATCGACAATCCGCGTCAGGACGTGCCGCTGATCTCCGTTTTGCGCTCCCCGCTGTTCGGCTTCACGCCGGACCGTCTGGCGCTGCTGCGCTCAAAAACACCAAAGGGCGACTTTTACGATGCCCTTGCCGCGGACGGGAGCGGGGAGAGCCGCAGCTTTCTCGATACGCTTCGGCTGCTGCGCGAGAGCGCCCGGCACAAAAGCGTGCACGAGCTTCTCTTCGAGATCTATCACCGCTGCAACGTGCCCGGCGTTTTCGGTGCGATGCCGAACGGGAAGGAGCGCAGGGAAAACCTTCTGGCTTTTTTGGAGCTGGCGGAGGAATTTGAGGCGGCGGGGCATACGGGACTGTTTTCCTTTGTGTCGTACCTTCGCGAGCTGCTGCGCGACGGAAAGGCGCCTTCGCCGCAGGTGGCGCACAGCGCCGGCGGCGTGCGCATTATGAGCATCCACAAGTCCAAGGGACTCGAATTTCCCGTTGTCATTCTCGCCGACCTTGCCAAGCGGTTCAACAACATGGACTTCAGCGCCTCCGTTCTGGTCCATCCCCGGCTGGGGATCGGTCCCGTGTGCGTCGATATGCAGCGGCGTATCCAGTATCCCACGCTTGCGCGCCAGGCGATCGAGCGCGTGCTCAGGCGGGAAGCGAAGGCGGAGGAGCTGCGCATCCTCTATGTTGCGATGACACGCGCGAAGGAAAAGCTCGTCATGGTCCACACGCAGGCGAATGCCGCCGGGCGCGTGTCCGATCTTTTGGTGACAGCGTCGTGTCCTGCGCTGCCCGAAGCGGTGGACGAGGGAAAATGCCTCGGAGACTGGGTCATGCTGCCGCTTTTGTGCCGCAGCGAGGCGGGCGCGCTTCGAGATCTCGCGTCTGAAGAGGGCGAGACCGTCATTGCCGGCAGTGATATGCCCTGGAAGGTATGCGTGCATGACGGACTCTCCTGCGCCGCGGCAGGAAAGCACCGTGCGCAGGGCGAGACGGAGGAAACGGCTGCCGCCGAGCTGCCGTTTGACCGCGCGGCGCTGGAATACCGCTATCCGTATGAAAAAGAGACGGCGCTGCCGGCAAAGCTGACGGCGACTCAGCTCAAGGGCAGGCTCCTCGACGCGGAGATCAGCGAAAACGTCATGCTGCCGCCGCGCCTGCGCAGTCTGTCAAAGCCGAAGTTCCTTGCCGGGGAAGAGACGCTCACGGGCGCCGACCGCGGTACGGCGATCCATTTGTGCCTGCAATATCTTGACTTTGCCGCCCAAACGGAGGCGGAGGTCAAAGCGCAGATCGCGGATATGCTCACGCGCCGCCTTCTCACCAAGGAGCAGGCGGACGCGGTGGACGCGAAGGCGATCACGGCGTTTCTTAAAAGCGGGCTTGCCGACCGGATCCGCAGAAGCGGACGTGTTGCACGCGAGTACCGGTTCTCGCTCCTGCGTCCGGTCTCGGATTATGTTCCGGACGCATCGGACGATGCGCTGCTGCTTCAGGGCGTGGTGGACTGCTTCTTCGAGGAGAAGGACGGTCTGGTCGTGCTCGACTTCAAGACGGACCGCATCACCCGCGCGGAGACGGCGCAGCGTGCGGAGCATTACCGCGCGCAGCTGGAGGCATACGCGCTTGCACTGGAAAAAATCATGGGCAAGCCTGTGCGGGAAAAGGTTTTGTACTTCTTTGCCACAAATGAGTTTGTAAAATTGTAAAAAGGCGAAAATAGCTCTTGCAATTTGCAAAAAAGTGTGTTACCATAACAAAGCTTTTGTGAAAAAGCAAATTTCGGATCAGAAAGAGGTGAACACGAGCAATGAAGGAAGGAATCCATCCCAATTATCAGCAGACTACTATTACTTGCGCCTGCGGTAATGTGATTGAGACAGGTTCTACCAAGGAAAACATCAAGGTAGAAGTGTGCTCTAAGTGTCACCCCTTCTTCACTGGCAAGCAGAAGCTGGTCGATACCGGCGGACGCGTTGCGAAGTTCAACAAGAAGTTCGGTCTGGACAAGTAAGACACATCTTGAAACCCGCATCGTAAGATGCGGGTTTTTCTTTTCTTTTTTGGAAGGATATGGTATAGTATATGATATATTGTTTTTGAGAGGAGCAGATCCGTGAACGGGACCATGGAACAGCTGAAAACAGTAAAGCTGAAAAACTTTGTGATGCTCACGCTTGCCGGTATGATCAATGCCTTCGGCGTGACGGTGTTTCTTGCGCCGGTCCATCTGTACGACAGCGGCATTTCCGGGACGTCCATGCTGCTTGGACAGATCACGCCGGAGAATTGGACGCTGTCGATATTCCTGCTGATCCTGAACGTTCCGCTGTTCCTCTTCGGTCATAAGCGGCAGGGCGCGAGATTTACGGTCTATGCGATTTATACCGTTGCGGTCTATTCGCTCTTTGCTTTCCTCATTACCGATGTGTCCGCCATCGACGTGAGCCTGTCGTCCCCCCTTGCCGGCACGGATCTGTTGCTTTGCGCGCTCTTCGGCGGACTGATCTCGGGAGTGGGCAGCGGTCTTGCGATCCGCTTCGGCGGTGCGATGGACGGCATCGAGGTCATGGCGGTCATTTTTGCCAAGCGCATCGGCATTACGGTCGGCTCCTTCGTGATGGCGTACAACGTGGTGCTGTATGTGGTCTGCGGTCTGGTGCTGCACAGCTGGATCCTGCCGCTGTACTCCATTGTCGCCTATATGGCGGCGCTCAAAATGGTGGACTACATCGTTGAAGGCTTTGACCGTGCCAAGTGCGCGATGATCGTCACGGCAAAGCCGGACGCTATCTGCACGGAGCTTTCCCATACATTTGAAACCGGCATGACGCGCGTGGAAGCGCGCGGCGGATACTCGGGCAGCGCCAAGACCATCGTTTATTTTGTCGTCAACCGATTCCAGGTGACAAAGCTCAAGGAGCTTGTTCACGAGATCGACCCCACCGCGTACATCACCATCAGCGAGGTGGCGGATGTCTTTAAGGCAAATCAGGATAACATGCAGCCGTAACGGCGCACGGAGGATATATGGAAGAACACAAGCAAACGGAAGCCCCGCGCGACCGGGCGATTTTGGTCGGTTTGAGCTCGCCGCGTCTTGACAAAAGGGAAAATGCGGATGAGGAAAGCCTTGAAGAGCTGGAGGCTCTGGTCGAGACTGCCGGCGGCGTGAGTGTCGGCGTTGCGCTGCAAACGCTGCCCGCTCCGAATCCGCGCACCTTTATCGGCGAGGGCAAGGTCGCGGAAATCAGGGAGCTCGTGCAGGCTCAGGAAGCGAGCATGGTCATTTTTGACAATGACCTGTCGCCTTCGCAGATGCGTGTGCTGACGGAGGAGCTCGGCGTGCAGGTGCTTGACCGCAGCGGATTGATCCTCGATATCTTCGCCCAGCGGGCAAAGACGAAGGAGGGTCGTCTTCAGGTGGAGCTGGCGCAGTATCAGTACTTGCTGCCGCGCCTTGTCGGTATGTGGACGCATCTGGAGCGTCAGGCGGGCACCTCGGGCAAGGGACCGATCGGCTCAAAAGGACCGGGTGAAACGCAGCTTGAGACCGACCGCCGCCACATCCACCGCAAGATCGATAAGCTTAAAGCTGACCTTGAGGAGGTGCGCCGCGTGCGCGCGACGCAGCGGGATCGCCGGCAGAAAAATGAGATCCCCGTCGTCGCCATCGTCGGCTATACGAACGCGGGCAAGTCGACGCTTCTCAATGCGCTGACCGGCGCAGGCATCCCTGCGAACGACCGCCTGTTCGACACGCTGGACACGACCACGCGCCTGCTCACGGTGAGCGACACGCTTGATATCGTGATCTCCGATACGGTCGGCTTTATCCGCAAGCTTCCGCACCAGCTCATCGAAGCCTTCAAGGCAACGCTTGAGGAGCTGGAATATGCGGACATGCTGCTCCATGTCATCGATGTTTCCAATCCGCAATGGCTTGAGCAGGCGCAGATCGTGGACGAGCTTATTTACGAGCTGGGCGCACAGCAGATCCCGTGCCTGCGCGTTTACAACAAATCCGACCTCTACTTCGGCGACATCCGCCCGGGCGGGGAGAACTGCGTGAGCATCAGCGCAAAAACGGGAGAGGGTCTCAAGGATCTGCTGGCGATGATCGACGCCGTGCTCGACAAGGGAACGCGCCGTGTGACGCTGCATCTGCCCTATGACAAGGGCGGCGTCCTCGATATGCTCTACCGCGAGGCGAAGGTCGAGAGCGTGGCCTACAGCGAAACGATCGACGTCGTCGCCGTCTGCGTGCCGCGTGTCATCGGGC
>SAMEA3663235__coassemble_407_pt1 | contig 14502 bp, 9 predicted proteins | sample SAMEA3663235__metabat2_high_PE_010 | metagenome-assembled genome bin SAMEA3663235 (sample SAMEA3663235) | pig gut metagenome | biome: pig gut; feature: pig-associated habitat; material: faeces | place: China | collected 2013
TCTTGTTCTTGTATTTACGCCGAAACTGTGGTAAACTGCAAAATGCTACAATAGGTATAATAGGATAGTTTTGGAATTTTTCCCGCTGCAAGGAGGAGCAATCTATGCGGATCGTGGTATTGGCAGGCGGACTGAGCATGGAGCGCAACGTTTCGCTTTCGAGCGGAAACAAGATCTGCAGAGCGCTGCGCTCGCTCGGACACGAGGCGATTCTGGTGGATATGTTTTTGGGACTGGAGCAGTATACAGGCTCTCTTGAGGATATTTTTGCCGTAGAGGACGGCTTTTGCGGCGAGTTTTCCGTTGAGGAGAAGGAACCCGACCTTGACGCCGTGCGCGCCCGGCGCGCGGACAAAAGCCGCAGCGTATTCGGAAAGGACGTTCTTGCGGTCTGTGCCATGGCGGACGTCGTGTTTCTTGCGCTCCACGGCACCTGCGGCGAGGACGGGCGCGTGCAGGCGGCGTTCGACCTGCTGGGGATCCCCTATACCGGCGCGGGTTACTTAAGCTCCGCGATCGCGATGGATAAGGATCTGACCAAGCGCCTCGTCGCGCCCTTCGTCACAACGCCGCAATGGCGCACGGTGAGCTACACCGCGGAGGAGATCGAAACGCTCCTCGGCGAGATCGCGACGCCCTGTGTCGTCAAGCCGATCGCCAGCGGCTCGTCGATCGGCGTATCCATCGCGCACGATGCACAGCAGCTGCGCTCTGCGCTCACGCTTTGCCTGAAATACGGCGGCAAGGTCATTCTGGAGCAGTACATAACGGGACGCGAGATCCAGGTCGGCATTCTCGCCGGCAAAGCGCTGCCCTCGATCGAGATCATCCCCAAGAAGGGGTTTTATGATTACGCCAATAAATACCAGGTCGGTGCGGCGGAGGAGATCTGTCCGTCTCCCATTCCCGCGGAGTGGGAGGAGCGCGTGCGCAGCGCGACCGAGACCGTCTACCGTATGCTCGGACTGTCCGTCTATGCCCGCGCGGACTTCGTCGTCACGCAGGACGGCACGCCGTATTTTCTTGAGATCAACACGCTGCCCGGCATGACGCCGACTTCGCTCGTGCCGCAGGAGGCGGCGGCCGTCGGCATGAGCTATGAGGAGCTGTGCCAGACCATCGTGAATGAATCCGTGAAAGAAAGACGTGGAATATAACATGCAGAGTATCACAGTAAAGGAACTTGTCGCCGCCGTTCGCGGCACGCTGGTGCGCGGCAGCGAAAGCGCCGTGATCCGCGCGGTCAGCACCGACAGCCGCACGGTCAGGGAGGGCGAGCTTTTCATCCCCGTCAAGGGCGAACGCTTTGACGGGCACGACTATATCGAAAGCGCGCTGCAAAACGGCGCGGCAGGCTGCCTTTTCCGCGCGGAGAGGGAGCCGGAGAAAAAGGTCGCGGATAAGATCTATATCGCGGTGGATGACCCGCTGCTCGCCCTCAAGCGCCTGGGGATCCACTACCGGGACCGCGCCGACATCCCGTTTATCCAGATCACCGGCAGCGTCGGCAAGACCACGACGAAGGAAATGGTCGCGGGCATGCTGGCGGGGCAGTTTTGCACCATCAAGACGGAGGGCAACTTCAACTCCGACCTCGGCGTGCCCAAGACGATGCTGGAGCTGACGGGCGAGCATGAGGTCGCGGTCATCGAAACGGGCATGGACCACTTCGGCGAGATCCGCTACCTCGGCGAGATCGTCAAGCCGCAGATCGCCGTCATCACAAATGTCGGCGACGTGCATGCCGAATTCCTCGGCGGCACCCGCGAGGGCGTCTTTCGGGCAAAGTGCGAGATTTTTGAAAATCTTGCGCCGGACGGCGTTGCCATCCTCAACGGCGACGACGCGCTGCTCAACACCGTGACGCTGCCGCAGCGCATCGTCCGCTGCGGCCGGAGCGAACACTGCGATGTGCGGATCCGCTCCGTGGAGACGCACGGGCTGTCCGGCATTGCCTGCCGGATCGAAACGGCGCGCAGCAGCTATGCGCTGCGTATCGCCGTGCCGGGTGAGCACGTGGCGTACAGCGCCGCGATCGCCGTTGCAGTCGCGGAGGAGCTTGGCATGCGGCATGACGCGATCGTGGCGGGGATCGAAGACTTTCGCTCGCCCGACAAGCGCATGGAGGTCGAACACCTTGCGCGCGGCCGCGTGATGATCAACGACAGCTATAACGCAAATCCGCAGTCCATGGCGGCGGCGCTGCGCGTCCTTGCTCAGGCGGATACGGCGCGCCATATCGCCTTCCTCGGCGACATGAAGGAGCTCGGCGGCACAACGGAAGCGGGACACCGGGAAATCGCCCGGCTGATCGCGGCGCTGCAGCTGGATGAAGTGCTTTGCATCGGTCCGTTCTGCAAAGCGTATCTTGCCGATGAGCTGGAGAAGGCGGGCGGCACGAAGGTGACCTGGTATCCCGGACGCGAGGAGGCGTACCCCGATCTCGTCAAGGCCTTCGGGGAGAATACGGCGCTGCTGATCAAAGGCTCGCATTTTGCCAACCGCCTTGACCTCGCGGCGGACTATCTGCGGGAGTACCCGTTTGAAGGAAAGAGATAATCTGGATCCATGATCGATATCAGCGTATCGGGACTTGTCAAGTCCTTTGATTTGGAAAAGAGAATACTCGACGGCATCTCCTTTCAGATCGACACCGGCGAGCGAGTGGGGCTTTTGGGCAAGAACGGCGCCGGAAAGACGACGCTTTTCCGCATCCTGACCGGTGAGCTCGACTATGACGCCGGCGAAGTCGCCATCGCGCACGGACGCCGCGTGGGACTGATCTCGCAGATCCCGGTCTACCCCGCGGGGTACACGGTCGAGGACGTGCTGCAAAGCGCCTTTACGCGGATGCAGCGCCTTGCCGATGAAATGGCGGCGCTTTCCGAGCAAATGGCGAACGGCGACGAAAGCGCTGAGACGCTGCGCCGCTACGGCGAGCTTTCCAGCAAGTTTGAGGGGCTCGGCGGCTACGATACCGAGACGCCTGTCAACAAGGTCGCAAACGGGCTTTCCATTTCCGCGGATATGCGCACGCGGCTTTTCGATTCGCTCTCCGGCGGCGAAAAGACGCGCGTCAATCTCGGGCGGCTCATTTTGGAGGATACCGACATTCTGCTGCTTGACGAGCCGACCAACCATCTGGATCTGCACGCGATCGAGTGGCTGGAGGGCTACCTTGCCGCCTTCAAGGGAACCGTCGTGACGATCTCGCATGACCGCTATTTCCTTGACCGCACGGTCACGCGCGTGATCGAGGTGCTTGACGGAAAGGCGGAGTTTTACAGCGGGAATTACAGCTTCTACGCGGTGGAAAAGGAGCGCCGGTATCTGGAAAAGCTGCGCCGGTATGAAAAGGAGCAGGCGAAGATCGAGCAGCTGGAAAAGAGTGCCGAGCAGCTGCGCATGTTCGCCTTCAAGGGGATGGACAAGACCTATCGCCGCGCGATCTCGATGGAAAAGCGCATCGCGCGCATGCGCACGGTGGACAAGCCCACGAAGGAGCGCGCGCTCACCGCACAATTCACCACGCAGGATTTTTACGGCGACGAGGTCGTCGTGCTCAGGGATGTCGCCAAAAGCTTCGGCGATCGGACGCTTTTTTCCGGTCTTGACCTCAAGGTCGCCGGCGGCGAGCGCATTGCCCTGATCGGCGACAACGGCACGGGCAAAACGACGCTCATAAAACTCCTGATGGGGGAGGAATCCCCCGACGCGGGGAAAATAAAGTTCGGTCCTGCCGTGAAAACGGCATACTTACCGCAGATCATCGCATTCGATGTGCCCGGCCGCAATCTCGTCGATACCATGCTCTACGCCAAACGCAGCATGACGCCCCAAAGCGCGAGAAACCGGCTCGCGGCGTTCCATTTTACGGGCGAGGACGTTTTTAAGAGCGTTTCCGTGCTCTCCGGCGGCGAGATGAGCCGGCTGAAGCTCTGCATGCTCATGGATGAGGAGATCAATTTCCTCATTCTCGACGAGCCGACCAACCACCTTGACATTGCCTCGCGCGAATGGATCGAGGAGGCGGTGGAGAGCTATGACGGAACGCTGCTGTTCGTCAGCCACGACCGCTACTTCATCAACCGCTTCGCAACGCGCATATGGGAGCTGGAGAGCGGCAGGATCACCGATTATCCCATGGGCTTCGCGCGCTACCGTCAAAGGAAGGCGCTGGCAGCGCAGAACGCGCCGAAGCAGGAGAAAAAGGAAACAGTAAAGGAAAAATCCATTACAGAGAAACCGCGCGGAAACCGGAACGCGCAGACTGCGCGCCGCCAGCTGACCATTTGCGAAAAAGAGATCGGCGCGCAGGAGGAGACGATCGCACAGCTTCAAAGGCAGCTGGAGGACTCCGGCAGCGACTATGAAAAGTACGCCGCGCTGTACGAGGAAAAAACCAGGGCGGAGCAGGCGCTTGAGGCGCTGATGGAGAAGTGGGAAACGCTTGCCGAGCAGGCGGGAGAATGAGAGGAAGGATGAAAAGACAGAGACTGTTTTGGGCGGCTGCCGCCGTGTTTGCCGTTTTGGGCACCGTGCTGCGCGCGATCCCCGGCATGCGCTTTAGCGGCTATCTTTTCTGGTGCGCGGCGGTCGTTGTGATCGTCTATGCGCTTTTGGACAGGCTTTCCGCGCAAAAGCCGGCGGCTGCGTGGGGCAAACGCATTCTGCTCGTTTTGCTTGCGGCGGGTGCTTTGCTTTTCGCCGTGATGGAGTCGCTTGTTCTCAGGGACAACGATACGGACGCGGACGGGCAGGACGTCACCTGCGTCATTATTCTCGGCGCGGGCGTGAACGGTACCGAGCCGTCGCTGATGCTTTGGTCGCGGCTTGATGCGGCGCTCCGCTATGTCGCCGACAAGCCGGAGCTTCCCATCATCTGCTCCGGCGGACAGGGTCCGGGTGAGGACATCACCGAGGCGGAGTGCATGGCGCGCTGGCTCACGGCGCACGGTGTGGACGAAGAGCGCATCTGGAAAGAGGAACGCTCGACGAGCACGGCGGAAAACTTCGACCTTTCCGCAGAGGTGATGCTGCAGCACGGCATTGACCCGACGGGCAATTTTGCCTTTGTGACCAACGACTATCACATTGCACGCGCCAAACGCATTGCAGGCGTGCCCTGGGCGTACGGCGTGGCGGCAACGCTGCCGGAAAATATTTATTACAGCGCACTGCAGCTCAACTACTATATCCGCGAGGCCTTTGCCATGGCAAAGCTTCTTGTGACCGGAGGATGATTCCATGAACGATAAGATTTTATGTATCTGCTATTCCCGCACGGGAAACACCAGACAGGCGATGACGGAGATCGCCGGGGCGCTCGACTGCGAGCTGGTCGAGGTCTATGACAAGGTCAGGCGCGACGGCGCGATCGGCTGGCTTCGCTGCGGACTCGACGCGATGCGCAAGCGGACGCGCCCGACGGTGCGGCTGAAGACGAACCGCGCGCTGTCCGACTATGAGCTTGTGATTTTGGGCACGCCCGTCTGGGCGGGACGCTGCTCGAGCGTGATGCGGGGCTTTCTCAAGCGCCACGGCTATGAGCTCAGCCATGCCGCCTATGTGATCACGCATAAGAGTGAAGAGCTTTACCGGGACGTCTACCGTCAGATGGATCTGTATTTGCAGGGTGAGCATGTGGCGGACGTTTCTCTTCAGATCGGTTCTGCCGGCTATTTCTTCTGGCGCGACCAGTTTATCAAGACCTGCGGAGATTTTGTTGCTGACAAGAAGGAAAATGACTGATTATGTGGGAAAAACTGCGGCAAATTGCACAGCGCTATGATGAGATCGGCGAGCTTTTGGAGGTGCCGGAAATTTACGGCGACCCGGTGCAGCTGAAAAAACTGACGCGCGAGCGGAATGAGCTGGAGAGCGTGACGGAAGCCTACCGCGCCTATTTAAAATGTGAGCAGACCATCGAAAGCGCGCGGGAGCTTTTGGGCGATCCCGAGCTGAAGGAGATGGCGCAGGAGGAGCTGGAGAGCGCGAAGGCGGAAAAGAGCGCGCTTTTGGAAAAGCTTCGCATCCTGCTCCTGCCGCGCGACCCGAACGACAGCAAAAATGTCATCATGGAGATCCGCGGCGGCGTCGGCGGCGAGGAGAGCGCGCTGTTTGCCCGCGATCTTTACCGCATGTACTCCATGTACGCGGAAAAAAGGGGCTGGAGGATCGAGCTGCTCAACTACAGCGATACGGAGCTTGGCGGCGTGAAGGAGGCGGACTTCATCCTCTCCGGCGACGGCGCTTATTCGCGGTTGAAGTTTGAATCCGGCGTTCACCGTGTGCAGCGCGTGCCGGAAACGGAGTCGGGCGGCCGTATCCACACGTCCACCGCTACCGTCGCGGTGCTGCCCGAGATGGAGACGGTCGACGTCGATCTGCGCGAGGAGGATATCGAGATGCAGGTTTACCGCGCCTCGGGCGCGGGCGGTCAGCACGTCAACAAGACCTCCTCCGCCGTGCGTCTGATCCACAAACCCACGGGCATCGTGGCGGCGTGTCAGGAGGAGCGCTCGCAGCTTCAAAACAGGGCGAAATGCATGGCGATGCTTGCCTCCAAGCTCTACGAGATGGAGCGGCAGCGCGTGGAATCCGCGGTCACGAGCGAGCGCCGCGCGCAGGTCGGCACCGGGATGCGCAACGAGCGCATCCGCACCTACAATTTCCCGCAAAACCGCGTCACCGATCACCGCCTGACCGGCGAGGGGAAGAATTTCAATATCGATGCCGTCATCAACGGCGACCTTGACGGATTGATCGACGCGCTGACGATGCAGGCGCAGGCGGAAAAATTACAGCAGGAAGCTGAACAGTAAAAATACTTTACAGGGAAACTGCGGCAAGGAACAGAGACAAGAAGTGAACGAAATGAACACACAATGGTTCCAAATTGAATCCGTTGACGAGAAAGAGAAGATCGGCAAGGCCGCCGGCATCCTCAGACGCGGGGGACTGCTTGCCGTTCCGACCGAGACCGTGTACGGGCTCGGTGCGGACGGTCTCAACGAGGAGGCTGTGCGGCGTATTTTTGAAGCCAAGGGAAGACCTCAGGACAATCCGCTCATTCTGCATATTCCGAGTGCCGGCTGGCTGGAGCGCTATTGTGAGGATGTGCCGGAAACGGCGTATCTGCTGGCGGAGAAGTTTTGGCCAGGTCCGCTGACGATGATCCTGAAGAAAAAGGCGCTTGTCCCGCTGCGGACGACCGGAGGACTTCAGACCGTCGGCATGCGCTGTCCCGACCACGCGGTCACGCGCGCCATCATCGAATGTGCGGGCGTGCCGGTCGCCGCGCCGAGCGCCAATACCTCGGGTCGTCCGTCCTGTACGAACGCCGAGGCTGTGCGCGAGGACATGTGGGGCAAGATCGACGGCATCGTGGATGGCGGCGCGTGCGAGGTGGGCGTGGAATCGACCATTATCGATCTGACCGTCACGCCGCCGCAGCTTCTTCGCCCGGGCGGGCTGCCGCTGGAAAGCCTGCGCGAGGTGCTCGGCGCAGTGAGCGTGGACAGGGCGGTCACACAGAAGATGGCGGACGGCGAAAAGCCGCGCGCCCCGGGAATGAAGTACCGCCACTACGCGCCGCGCGCCCCGGTCACGGTCGTAACGGGCGAGGCGCGGGCGAGCGCGCGGTATCTGCTGACCCATATCGGCGCGGGCGCGGGCGTCATCGTCTTTGACGAGTTTGCCGGTCTTTTCCCCGGACATATCGTTCACCGGCTCGGCGGGATGCACGATAAGAAGGCGCAGGCGCAGAGAGTGTTTGACGCGCTGCGCACCTTTGACAGTACCGGTGTGACGGAAATTTTTGCCCAGTGTCCCGATACCGGGGGACTTGGACTCGCCGTGTCCAACCGATTGAAAAAGGCGGCGGGGTTCCGCTGCGTTGAGGCGCCGGATGATACCATCGTCGTCGGGATCACCGGCGGAACAGGCGCCGGCAAGACGACCGTGCTGGAGATTCTGGAGAAGAACGGGGCGCTGATCCTCGACTGCGACGCGGTGTACCATGAGATGCTGCGCAGCGACGAGGGACTGCGCGCGGCGCTCCGATCGGCGTTCGGCGATGTGTTCGACGAAAGCGGCGCATTGGACCGTCAAAAACTGGGCAACATTGTATTTGGAGACCGGGAAAAGCTGCGGCGGCTTGACGACATCGTGCATGAGTTTTTGCCGCGCGAGCTTGCCCGCCGCATGGCGGCGAGCAGCGCCTCCACCATTGGGCTGGATGCGATCAAGCTGATGGAGTCCGGGCTCGGCGCGCTGTGCGACACGACGATCGCTGTTGCCGCGCCGGAGGAGGTGCGTGTCAGACGCATCATGAAGCGGGACGGCATATCCGAAGACTATGCGCTTGCCCGTATCCGCGCGCAGAAGAGTGACGGGTGGTTTTCCGAACGCTGCGACCACCTGATCATGAACGACTACGCTACGAGCAGCGAGGCGAAGGAAAATATTCGCAAGCGGCTCAATATTATATTCATGCAGATCAAGGAGACGAAACAACATGGAAAACAAACGCAATGAACTTTCCGAAAAGCTTCTCTATGCGCCGAAGAACGGCTATGACCGTCTCAGCGCCGAAGAGGAGAAGGCGATGAACGCATACTGCGAAGATTACAAAAGGTTTCTCGACCGCGGCAAGACGGAGCGCCTTTGCGTCGATTACTGCATCGAGCTTGCCGAGGCGCGCGGCTTCCGGGCTTACGAGAAGGGCATGAAGCTGACCGCCGGCGACAAGGTCTATGTCAACAACCGCGGCAAGGGCATCATGCTCGCCGTCATCGGCACGGAGGATTTGAGCCACGGCGCAAACATCGGCGCCGCGCACACCGACGCGCCGCGTCTCGACCTCAAGCCCCGTCCGCTTTACGAGGACGCGGAACTGACGTATTTCAAGACGCATCATTACGGCGGCATCCGCAAATACCAGTGGGTGACGGTCCCGCTCGAGCTGCACGGCGTCGTGGTGCTCTCAAGCGGTGAGAGTGTGGATGTCCATATCGGCGGCGAGGCGGACGATCCGCAGTTCATCATCAACGATCTTCTGCCGCATCTCGGCCGTGAGCAGGGCAAAAAGCCGCTCAACGAGGCGATCCCGAGCGAGAGCCTGAATATTCTCATCGGCTCGAAGCCGCTTGCCGGCGAGGAATGCAGCGACCGCTTCAAGCTCGGCGTTCTGCAGCTTCTCAACGGGAAGTACGGCATCACCGAGGAAGACCTGATCTCCGCGGAGCTTGAGGCCGTCCCTGCCGGCAAGGCGCGCGACGTCGGCTTTGACCGCAGCTTCATCACCTCCTACGGTCACGATGACCGCGTATGCGCGTATGCGGAGCTTGCGGGCATTTTCGCCGCGGAACGACCGAAAAAGACGGCGGTGTGCATCTTCGCCGACAAGGAGGAGATCGGCTCCGAGGGCGTGAGCGGCATGCAGTCGCAGGCGTTTGACAAATTTATGGGCGATCTGTGTGAGATGCAGGGCGTGAGCCTGAGCGAGTGCTTTGCCCACTCCTTCTGCGTCAGCGCGGACGTGACGGCGGCGTACGATCCGAACTTTGCCGACGTCTATGATAAGCGCAACGCCGCGTTCGTCAACTACGGCGTGGGTCTTTGCAAGTACACGGGCGCCGGCGGCAAGTCCGGCGCGAGCGACGCCAGCGCCGAGGTCGTGGGCAAGCTGCGCGGGCTGCTCAACGACAACGGGGTGTTCTGGCAGATGGCGGAGCTGGGCAAGACCGACGCCGGCGGCGGCGGTACGGTCGCGCAGTATATGGCCAAGCGCAACATCGACACCATCGACGCGGGCGTTCCCGTGCTTTCGATGCATGCGCCGTATGAAACGGTCGCCAAGCTTGACTGCTATATGACCTACAAGTGCATGAAGACGGTGTTTGAAAAGGCGTAAGCGCCGGTCAACCGACAAAAAAAGAGAAAAAGCTTCGAAAAAGGCGACTTTTTCGGGGCTTTTCCTCTTTGCCCGCAAAAGGAAAACCGGTACGGAGGTGCAAAAGCTTTTGCGTATGTTTTCGGGAATCGTGCAAATCCTATGGAAAAAGGAGACGTTGCGATGACTGATAAAACAAAACCGACACAGGATAAGGACAACGACCCGACGACACTCAGCGAGCAGCCGTCGATCCAGCCCATTGTTGATCTCGGCTCAACAACGATCAGAAACAGCCGCGGCACGATCCATTGCCTGACGATCGTCGGGCAGATCGAGGGCCATATGGTGCTGCCGAATACGACAAAAGCGACAAAATATGAGCATGTCATGCCGCTGCTGGCGGCGCTGGAGGAGACGGAAGAGATCGACGGCGTACTGTTTCTGCTCAATACCGTCGGCGGGGACGTCGAGGCGGGGCTTGCCATTGCGGAGCTGATCTCCGGCATGACCAAGCCGACGGTCTCGCTGGTGCTCGGCGGCGGACATTCCATCGGCGTGCCGCTGGCAGTGGCGCCGAAATGCACGATGATCGCGCCGAGCGCATCCATGACGATCCACCCCGTGCGCACCAACGGCATGACGATCGCCGCGCCGCAGACGGTCCATTACTTTGAGCGCCTGCAGGAGCGCATCACTCAGTTTGTGGTGAAAAACTCGCACATCAGCGCGGAAACGCTTACGGAGCTGATGATGAGCACGCAGGACATGGCGGCAGACGTGGGCAGCGTGCTTTACGGGGAGGAGGCGGTGGAGTACGGCATCATCGACCGGCTCGGCGGACTTTCCGACGCGCTGTCCTGCCTGTACGGCATGATGGAAAAGAACAAAAAAGGAAAGCAGACACGGAACACACAGCGGAAAACCTGAGGGGTGCGCAGCCGCGCACCCCTTTCCATTGGAAAAATGAGGAATCCATCTTGAAAAAGAAAGGATTTTTTGCTATATTATATCATGTTAAAATATGAGTTATTATGCCCATAGGGCATTGCTGCATTTACCCCTATCATCAGGAGGACAAAGATTTGTACTTAAAGGCATTGGAAATTCAGGGCTTCAAGAGCTTTCCCGACAAGACGGTGCTCAACTTCAGCGAGGATATCACAGCCATTGTCGGTCCCAACGGCAGCGGCAAGTCCAACATCTCCGACGCGATCCGCTGGGTCATGGGCGAGCAGTCCTCGAAGTCCCTGCGCGGCAGCAAGATGGAGGACGTGATCTTCGGCGGAACCGAAAAGCGCAATCAGATGGGCTTTGCGCAGGTCACGCTGGTCATTGACAACACGGAGCATATTTTCCCCGGCATGGACGAAACGGAAGTTGCCGTGACGCGCCGCTATTACCGCTCCGGCGAAAGCGAATACTACATCAACAAGCAAAGCGTGCGTCTGCGCGACATCAACGAGCTGTTCATGGACACCGGCATGGGCCGCGAAGGCTATTCCATCATCGGACAGGGCCGCATCGACGACATTCTCTCCGCCAAAAGCACCGACCGCCGAGAGATCTTTGAGGAGGCGGCGGGCATCTCCCGGTTCCGCCACCGCAAGGAGGAAGCTGAGCATAAGCTTGAGCGCACGGAGGAAAACCTGGTGCGCATCAACGACAAGATCGCCGAGCTTGAGCTGCAGGTCGAACCGCTGCGCGCCCAGGCGGAGACGGCGAAGAAGTACCTGATCCTCCGCGATGAGCTGCGCGTGCTGGAGATCTCCGCATGGCTGGAGCAGCTGGAAAAGCTCAAAACGGACGCGATCAAGCTGGAGACGGACTATGCCCTCGCCGAGCAGGAGCTGAGTCGGGCGAACGCGCAGCTCGATGCGCTCTATGCTTCATCGGAGCAGTACGGTGAAAAGATCCGCGAAAACGATATGGCGCAGGAGACGCTGCGCGCCGACGCCGCGGCGCTGGACGCACAGGTGAGCGAGCAGGAATCCGAGATCGCCGTGCTGCGCACGGGCATCGAGCACAACAACGATACGATCGCCCGCATCGAGCAGGAGGTGCGCGACCAGTCCGACCGCGCCGGCAGCCTGACGGAGCAGATCGACGAGCAGGCGGCGCGCATCGAGGAGCTGACGAAGGAGGCTGCGCGCGTAGAGCAGGAGCTTGCCGGTCTTCTTGAAACAGCGGGCGAGCTTGCCAAAGGCGCGGGCGAGGCGGCGGATGAGGTCGAAAGCCTGCGCGCAAAGGAGGCGCTGTCGCTTGCCGCGGCGGCGGACAGCCGCGCGGAGACCGCGGCGCTGCGCTCCTCCATCCGCGAGATGGACGAGCGGAAAACCGCCCTTGCCGAGGAACAGTCGGGTGTGGAAGCGCAGCTTTCCGAGACGAAAAGGAGCGCAGCGGAAAACCGTAAAGCGCTTGACGCAGCGCAGGAGGACGCCGACGCGATCCACAACATCATCAGCGGTCACACGATGAAGATGCAGGGACGCATGGAGCGCGAAAAGAGCGCGGAGGAAAGGCGCGTTGCGCTTACCATGGAGATGAACAACCTCGACTCCCGTATCCACATGCTGACCGAGATGGAAAAGGAGTACGACGGGTTCAACAAGGCGGTCAAACTCATCATGCAGGCCGCCGGAAAGCAGGCGCTTCGCGGCGTACACGGTCCCGTTGCAAGCCTGATGACGGTCGATAGGCGCTATGCCGTCGCGATCGAGATCGCGCTCGGCGCCGGCATGCAGAATATCGTCGTCGACCGCGAGGAGGACGCCAAAAGCGCCATCAGCTTCCTCAAGCAGCGCGACGGCGGGCGCGCGACCTTCCTGCCGCTTACCGCCATCCGCGGCGAGGCGCTGCACGAAAAGGGACTTGACGGGGAGTATGGCTTCGTCGGCGTTGCGAGCGAGCTTGTCAGGTTCGACAAAAAGTACGAGAATATTTTCCTCAGCCTTCTCGGGCGCACGGTCGTGACGGACGATCTGGACTGCGGCATTGCGATGGCGCGAAAGTATCAAAACCGCTTCCGCATCGTCACGCTCGACGGACAGGTCATCCACCGCGGCGGCTCCATGACGGGCGGCAGCGTATCGCGCAGCGCCGGCATCCTCAGCCGCTCCAACGAGCTCAAGGAGCTTTCCGCCAAGCGCGGCGGTCTGCAGGAAAAGCTTGACTTTGCCCTCCGCGACGCGGAGGAGGCGAAGCGTGAGCTGACCAAGGCGCAGTACGAGCTGGAGGTCGCCCAAACGCAGCAGCGTTCGGCAGACGAAGCTGTGCTGAAGCTCTCGGGCGAGAAAAACCACTACGATATTCTGCTCTCCTCCCTGCGCGGACGTTTGGAGGACATGGAGCAGGAGCTTGAAACGATCGAGCGCCGCAGAAGCGAGGCGCTCCGGGCGATCGGCGAAAAGGAAGCGCTCGTTGCCCGGCAGGAGCAGGAGGCGGCTGCATTCAAAGCGCTGGCGGAGGAAAAGCTCTCCGGTCAGAGCGAGCTGCTGCAGTCCTCGTCCCGTCTCGGTGATCAGATCACCGAATATAAGAGCAGGCTTGCCGGTTACACGGCGGAGCGTGAGACAACGGAGCAGGCGCTGCGCAGCCTTGAAAGCCTGCGCGAGCAGATGCGCGGGGACGAGCAGAGCCGTCAGGCGCTGATCGGACAGTACAGGACCGCCAACGAGCAGGCCGGCGGCAGGATCGCCGAACATACGGCCGCGGCGGATGCGCTGCGGATCCGGGCGGAGGAAAAGCGCGGGCAGATCGCGGAGCTGGTCAAGCGCAAGCTTGCGCTTGAAGCGGAGCAGAATCAGAGCAACAGCAATCTTCGCGAGCTGAACGACACCGTGCTCAAGCTGTCGAACGCGGCGGGCAAGCTGGAGCAGAAGAAAGCCACCACCGCGATGGAGGAGCAGCAGATCCTCGACAAGCTTTGGGACAATTATGAGCTTTCCCACACGGCGGCGCAGGAGCAGCGCATCGAGCTTGAGAGCGTACCCAAGGCGAACCGCCGCATTTCCGAGCTCAAGCGCGAGATCGGCGGTCTCGGCAGCGTCAATGTCGGCGCGATCGAGGAGTTTGACCGCGTGAACACGCGCTACACCTATCTCACCACACAGCGCGACGACGTGGAAAAAGCGAAAGAAGAGCTGCTCGGCATCATCGAGAGCATCACCGGCGAAATGACGGGCATCTTCAAAGAACAGTTCGCCCTCATCCGCGAGAGCTTCCAGCAGACCTTCCTTGAGCTTTTCGGCGGCGGCAAGGCGACGCTGGAGCTGGAGGATGAGAACGACGTGCTTGCCTGCGGCATTGAGATCAAGGTGCAGCCGCCCGGCAAGGCGCTCAAGACGATCACGCTGCTCTCCGGCGGCGAGAAGGCGTTCGTCGCCATCGCGCTGTACTTTGCCATTTTGAAGGTGCATCCGACGCCGTTTTGCGTCATGGATGAGATCGAGGCGGCGCTCGATGAACCCAATGTGGTCCGCGTGGCGAACTACATGCGCCGCATCACGGAAAAGACGCAGTTCATCGTCATCACGCACCGCCGCGGCACCATGGAGGCGGCCGACGTGCTGTACGGCGTAACGATGCAGGAGCGCGGCGTGAGCAAG
>SAMEA3663235__coassemble_569_pt1 | contig 11859 bp, 10 predicted proteins | sample SAMEA3663235__metabat2_high_PE_010 | metagenome-assembled genome bin SAMEA3663235 (sample SAMEA3663235) | pig gut metagenome | biome: pig gut; feature: pig-associated habitat; material: faeces | place: China | collected 2013
CCAGCAGGACGCTGCCGCTGCCGATTTTGGCGCGGCACTCGGCGATCGCGTCCCCTGCGTAATTCGCCATCGTCCACTCGCTGTTAAGACCGCAGATGCGGTAGAGAAAGTTTTTGAGGATCTCGGTGCCGTGGACCGTATGGAGCACCTCGGGGTGGAACTGCACGCCGTAGAGCCGGCGCTCCCTGTTTTCGATCGCGGCGTAAACGCAGCTTTTGGTGTGTGCGATCGCGCGGAACCCGGGCGCGATGGACTCCGCCTCGACGCCGTGGCTCATCCAGCACACCGAGGTCGGCTCGATGCCGTAAAACAGCTCGCTGTCGCCGCTGTGCGTCAGCTCGACCTTGCCGTATTCGCGCACTTCGGCCCGGCGGCAGCTGCCGCCGAGCTCCTGGATCATCAGCTGCTGACCGTAGCAGATACCGAGAATGGGAAGACCGATGGCGAAGACCGCGGGGTCAAGGCGCGGCGCATCTTCTTCAAACACGGTCGCCGGACCGCCGGTGAAAATGATGGCGGCAGGGTCAAACGCGCGGATCTCTTCGACGCTCATGCTGTACGGCTTGATCTCGCAGTAGACGCCGCACTCGCGCACACGGCGCGCCACCAGCAGATTGTACTGTCCGCCGAAGTCAAGGACCAGAACCTTCTTCATTTAGTCTTCCTCCCGGAAAATGATGCCGTTTTCATCCGCCTGCTCTATGACGGCAAGAGCCTTATAGGGGATGCCGGAGGCACGCAGCGCGTCGCCGCCGCCCTGGAAGCCCTTTTCCACTGCGACACCGATGCCTTCAAGCGTTGCGCCGGCAGCATGGACGAGGTCGATCAAGCCCTGCATGGCGTTGCCCTTGGCCATAAAGTCGTCGATAATGAGGACGTGGTCGCTGGCATGGAGCCACTCGTGAGAAACGATCATGGTGAATTTTTTCTTGTAAGTATAAGAAAAAACCTCGCTCTGGTACAGTCCGCCCTCGATGTTGTCGCTTTTCGCCTTCTTGGCAAAGAGCATCGGAACACCGTATTTGTTGGCGCAGACTGTTGCCAGAGCGATTCCGCTGGCTTCTGCAGTTAAGACCAAGGTGATCTTGCTGATGTCAAAATGCTTCGCAAATTCATCGGCAAGCGCTTCGAGCAGTTTGGTGTCAACGCGATGGTTGAGAAATCCGTCGACCTTGATGATGTTGCCGGGGAGCACTTTGCCTTCGCGGCGGATGCGGTCCTGGAGCAGCTGCATGGGACATTCCTCCTCGTTGTCTGTATTAACAATAATTATGAATAAAATTTGTGCAGATTGCAATGGGACGGCTGCACAAGAAAACGCAGAAAAACCTGCTTTTTCGGGCAGAATCGACAAAGGGAGCGGGAAAAAGAAACCGGACGGAACCCACGGTTGAATTGTGCCTTGCCCTGTGATAGAATAGAAAAAAACAAGAGGGAAACGAATGCAAAGATGAAGATTCACGGTCTGCAAAAAATGACGCTGCTGGACTATCCCGGCAGGGTCGCCTGTACGGTGTTTTTGGGCGGGTGCGACTTCCGCTGCCCGTTTTGCCACAATGCGGAGCTGCTCGACGCCGGCGCGCCGGCGGTGATGGAGGACGCGGAGCTGCTCGCGTTTTTGGAAAAGCGCAGAGGACTGCTTGACGGCGTGGCGATCACCGGAGGGGAGCCGCTGCTGCGAAGCGGACTTTACGAGCTTCTCTCCGCGATCCGTGCGCTCGGCTACTCGGTCAAGCTCGACACAAACGGCAACCACCCGGCAAAATTGAAGGAGCTTGTTGCCGCCGGTCTTGTCGACTATGTGGCGATGGATGTTAAAAACAGCCCCGCGCGCTATGCCGAGACGGTCGGGCTTGCATCGTTTGACATGACGGGAGTCCGCGAAAGCATCGAGTTTCTGCTTGAGGACACCGTGGACTATGAATTTCGCACGACGGTGGTGCGGGAGCTTCACGACGAGTCCTCGCTTGAAGAGATCGGAAAGCTGATTCGCGGCGCAAAGCGGTATTTTCTGCAGAGCTTCACGGATCGCGACACGGTGCTCTTTGCAGGGCTCCACGCGCCGGAGAAGGAAGCGCTTTTGCGCTATGCCGAAATCGTGAGACCGTATGTAAAAAGCGTGGAGGTGCGCGGCGTATCAGCCTGATAGACGGAAAAGCAGCCGAAAGGCTGCTTTTTTTGCCCTTCAGGCACAACATATTGTGTCTTAACAGAAAAATGTTTTCAATATCTTGATTTTTTCGTTGACATTTCTCCATTTTGTGATATGATAATGACGTTCCGTTCGTACCGCTCGGCACAATATGTTGTGCTTGTGATTTTTGAAACACTTACAATACAGATAGAATTGAGGGAGGCTCCGCCATGTATCAGGTAACCAAGAGAGACGGAAAAGTAGTTGATTTCAACATTGAAAAGATCGATGCGGCGATCACCAAGGCCTTTGAGGCGACGGGAACGAACTATACGCCCAGTGTGATCCACTTCCTTTCATTGATGGTCACGGCTGAGTTCCAGCCCAAGATCCAAAACGATCTCATCACCGTTGAAGACGTGCAGGACAGCGTGGAAGCCGTCCTCAGCCGCAGCGGCTATGAAGGCGTCGCCAAGGCGTATATTCTATACCGCAAGCAGCGCGAGAAGGTCCGCAATGTCAACTCCGCGCTTTTGAACTACAAGGATCTGGTGGACGACTATCTCCAGATCAACGACTGGCGCGTGAAGGAGAACTCCACCGTGACGTATTCCGTCGGCGGTCTGATCCTCTCCAACTCCGGCGCCATCACGGCGAATTACTGGCTCAGCGAGATCTACGACCATGAGATCGCCGAGGCGCACCGCAGCGCCGCGATCCACCTCCACGATTTGTCCATGCTCACCGGCTACTGTGCCGGCTGGAGCCTCAAGCAGCTCATCCGCGAGGGGCTCGGCGGCGTGCCCGGCAAGATCACGTCCTCCCCGGCAAGCCACCTCTCCACGCTCTGCAACCAGATGGTGAACTTCCTCGGCATCATGCAGAACGAGTGGGCGGGCGCGCAGGCCTTCAGCTCCTTTGACACCTATCTTGCCCCCTTTGTCAAGGTGGACAACCTGACGCAAAAAGAGGTCAAGCAGTGCGTCCAGTCCTTTATCTACGGCGTCAACACGCCGTCTCGCTGGGGCACGCAGGCGCCGTTCAGCAACATCACGCTTGACTGGACCTGCCCGAAGGATCTGGAAAACGTTCCTGCCATTGTCGGCGGCAAGGATATGGACTTTACCTACGGCGAGTGCAAAAAGGAAATGGAAATGGTCAACAAGGCCTTCATCGAGATCATGATCGAGGGCGACGCCAACGGCCGCGGTTTCCAGTACCCGATCCCGACCTACTCCATCACGCGCGACTTCGACTGGAGCGAGACGGAGAACAACAAGCTCCTCTTCGAGATGACCGCCAAGTACGGCACACCGTATTTTTCCAACTACATCAATTCCGACATGGAACCCAACGACGTTCGCTCCATGTGCTGCCGTCTGCGCCTCGACCTGCGCGAGCTGCGCAAGAAGTCCGGCGGCTTCTTCGGCAGCGGCGAGTCCACCGGCTCGGTCGGCGTCGTCACCATCAACCTGCCGCGCATTGCGTATCTTGCCCGGGACGAAAAGGACTTCTATGAGCGGCTTGACAAGCTCATGGATATCTCCGCGCGCTCGCTCAAGACCAAGCGCACGGTCATCACCAAGCTCCTTGACGCCGGACTTTATCCTTACACGAAGCGTTATCTCGGCACGTTTGACAATCACTTCTCCACCATCGGCCTGATCGGCATGAACGAAGTCGGACTCAACGCCAAGTGGCTCAGAAAGGATCTCACCCACGCCGAGACGCAGCGGTTTGCCAAGGACGTGCTCAACCATATGCGCGAGCGCCTGAGCGATTATCAGGAGAAGTACGGCGACCTCTACAATCTTGAGGCCACGCCCGCCGAGTCCACGACCTACCGCTTTGCCAAGCACGACAAGGAGGCCTATCCCGATATCATCACCGCCAACGAAAACGGCACGCCTTATTACACCAACTCCAGCCATCTGCCCGTCGGCTACACGGAGGATATCTTCTCCGCGCTCGACGTGCAGGACGAGCTGCAGACGCTCTATACCTCCGGCACCGTCTTCCACGCCTTCCTCGGCGAGAAGCTGCCTGATTGGAAGGCGGCCGCCAACCTCGTGCGCAAAATTGCCGAGAATTACAAGCTCCCGTACTATACGATGAGCCCCACCTATTCCGTGTGCAGGAACCACGGCTATCTCACCGGTGAGCAGTCCGTCTGCCCCGAGTGCGGGGAAAAGACCGAGGTCTACTCCCGCATCACCGGCTACTATCGCCCGGTGCAGAACTGGAACGACGGCAAGAGCCAGGAATTCAAGGATCGCAAGACCTACGACATCGGCGCATCCAAGCTCACGCACACCGGTCCGCTGAACATGGCGGCGCAGGAAGAGGAAGCTGCCGTTGCCTCCGAGGGCGAGAAGCTGCTGCTCTTTGCCACGCACACCTGCCCGAACTGCTCACAGGCAACGCAGATGCTTGACGAAGCCGGGATCCGGTATGAAAAGATCTATGCCGAGGAGCAGCGCGACCTTGCCAGAAAGTACGGTATCATGCAGGCGCCCACGCTGGTGTTCGATGACGGCAGCGAGGTGAACAAGTTCCGCGGCGTCGGAGCTGTGCGCGAGTTCATCGAAAAGGCGACGGAAGTAAGAAGCAAATGATAAAGCAAAAATATCCTGCCGCTTTGCGCGGCAGGATATTTTTATATCGAAGGAGCGCAAAGCGGCGTCAGCTTTGCACGGTCACGTCGTGGATCCACCTGCCGCCGAGCAGCCGCCATATGCCGAACGGACACTTGAGCAGCGGCTCGTACGCCATCACGAAGCAGAACAGCGCCGTCGGCGCATCGAGGACGAGACCCAGGAGCGCGAGCAGCGGAAGCGTACCGAGCCAAAGCGGGAGAATATCCATCAGCATCGCGCTGCGCACATCGCCCCCGCCGCGCAGGACGCCTACCACGGTCGTTGTGGCAAACGCGTGGAGCGGCGCCGCGGAGGAATAGGCGTAGACGAACAGCGTGCAGATGCCGGCGGATACCGCGGAGAGCTTGAACAGCGGCAGGACGTAAGGCCGCAGGAGCAGCAGGTAGAGCCCCGTTTCCGTAATGCCGACGAGCACGCCCAGACAGAGGGACACGACGGTGAGCGCCTTGCCGACAGAGAGGACCTGCTCCCGGGGCGTCCCCGTTCCGATCTCCTTGCCGACGATGACGGCGGAGGCTGCCGCCACACCGAACATGCTCGCCGTAACGAGCTTGTCGATGCCGCCGGCGACGGTGTAAGCGGCGATGAGCTCCTCGCTGAGGGCCATGTGCCCCATGATGACGGTGAACAGCGACGTGCCGGTGCCCCAAAGCGTTTCGTTGATCAGAACGGGCGTGGAGTATTTGACAAAGCGGCGGAGGATATCCGCTCCCGGCCGGAGAATGCGCCGCGGCTGCAGAGGCATCGTGCGGCAGCGCGCGGCATAGGCGAAGGAGATGACAAACTCAATGACGCGCGAGGAGAGCGTCGCGACCGCCGCGCCGCGGATGCCGAGCATCGGAAAGCCGAGTTTTCCGAAGATCAGAAGGTAGTTGCCCAGCGTGTTGCACACGGTCGAGACCGCAAAGACGATCATGCCGAACTTCGGGTTTTCGATGCTGCGCTGCATACCGATATAGATCGACGAGAGCGCGTTGAAGATGTAGGAAAAGCCGACGATCCGGATATACGGCTCCGCCAGAGCGATGAGATGCAGGTTGTCCGTAATGAGACCGAGGACCCCCGCGGGGAAGAAAAACAGGATCAGGGCGAACAGCGTTGAAATGCCGCCGGCAACATAAAAACCGATGCCGATGACGCGGTTGACGGATTCGCGGTCGCCCTTTCCCCAGTACTGGCTGATGAGAATGCTGGAGCCGCTTTGCAGACCGAATACGACCAGCTGGATGATAAAGATCGGCACGTTCGCCACGGTCACGGCGGACATTTGGTCGCTGCCGAGAAGCCCGACCATGAAGGTGTCCATAAAGCCGAGCGAGGTGGTGATAAGGTTCTGTGCGATCACCGGCAGCGACAGGTAAAGAAGCCGTTTATAGAAGCCTTTGGGCTGTTTGAGACAGGAAAGCATCACAGGACCCCTTTCTGCCTCAGAGCATCGCAAAGCGCGTGTCGCGGTGCTTCTGCAGCGCAGCGCACAGCGCGTCGATCTCCTCTTTCGCCGTCTCGGGACCGAAGCTCACGCGAAGAACGCCGGCGGCGGTCTTCTTGTCAAGCCCCATGGCCTGATAAACGTGGCTGAGCTGTCCGCGGTGACAGGCGGAGCCGGCGGAGATGCAGATGCCCTGATTGCCCAGCTCCGTGACGACGTTTGCCGACGGGTAGCCGACGAGCGAGACGGCGAGAATGTGCGGCGCCGTGCCGTTTCCGATGCGCTTCACGCCGTCGATCGCGAGAAGCTTTTCCTCCGCGTAGGCTTTGATCTGCGCCATGTGTGCGAGCTTGTGCTCAAAGTGTTCCGTGCGCAGCGCAACGGCTTTTGCAAAGCCCGCGATCTGCGCGGTCGCCTCCGTGCCGGAGCGCAGACCGCGCTCCTGCCCGCCGCCGGCGATGAGAGGACGCGGCGCACGCACGCGCTCGCCGAGATACAGACCGCCGATCCCCTTGGGCGCGCCGAGCTTGTGACCGCTGACGGAGATAAGGTCCGCGCCGAGCCGGTCCGCGCGGAAGGGATCGGTCAAAAAGCCCTGCACCGCGTCGGTATGCAGCAGGGCGGCGCTTTTGCGCGCCCTGAGCAGCTGCGCGACTTCGTGCACGGGGAAAACGCAGCCGGTCTCGTTGTTCACGAGCATCATGGAGACAAGGACCGTATCCTCGCGCAGCGCGGCCGCCACCTGTTCCGCGGTGACATCGCCGTTTCGGTCGGGCTTCAGATAGGTCACCTCGTAACCGTCCTGCTGCAAAAGCCTGCACGGCTCCAGCACCGCGCTGTGCTCCACGGCGGTGGTGATGATGTGTCTGCCCACGCGGCGGTTCTGATGCACGGCGATCTGAATGGCCCAGTTGTCGCTTTCCGAGCCGCAGGAGGTGAACACGAATTGCTCCGGTCTGCAGCCAAGCGCCGCGGCAAGCGTTTCACGCGCGGCATCGACCCCGAGCCTTGCCTGCGCGCCGGTGGGATACTGCGAACTGGGATTGCCCCAGCCGTTCACGAGAGCGTCGTACACGGTGTCCGCGACCTCCTTCGGCACCGGCGTCGTTGCGGCATGGTCAAGATAAATCATCGAAAACCCCTCCCTGGGACTTGAAAGAATCGCATTTTACCGGTACAATATTATATCCATTGCCATTTGAAATAGCAAGGGGAGAAACGCCATGGCGCGAAGGAACGGTTTTAACGCGCCTTTTGCGCCCTGCGGCGCAGCGGAAAGGAACGGTCATACCCATGCGAATCGCCATCTGCACCTTGGGCTGCAAGGTGAATCAATATGAAACGCAGGCGCTTGAGCAGGAGCTTCGGCGCCGCGGTCACGAGCTGGTCGGCTTTGAGGAAAAAGCCGACGCCTACGTCGTCAACACCTGCTCGGTGACCGCGGTGAGCGACAAAAAATCGCGCCAGATGCTGCGTCAGGCACGCCGCCGCAATCCGGACGCTGTGATCGCCGCGTGCGGCTGCTACGCACAGACGCATCCGGATGAGGTGAAAAGGCTTGCGCCCGACGTGCTTGTGGGCACGAACGAGCGCACGAAGCTTCTGGATCTCATTGAGCGCGCGGCGCGTGACCGCCGACCCATCGTGAACGTGGACGATGTTTGGCAGCGCCGCGCATTCGAGGTGCTGCCTGCCGGCGGCATGGTGAGCCGCACCCGCGCCATGATGAAGGTGGAGGACGGCTGCGTGAACTTCTGCACCTACTGCCTGATCCCGTTCGCGCGCGGACGCGTGCGCTCGCTGCCGATGGAGGAAGCGAGGTCGCAGGTGCGATTCCTGCGCGCGGAAGGCTACCGCGAGATCGTTGTCACCGGCATCGAGATCTCGTCTTACGGTACGGACTTCGGCGACGGCACGGCGCTCATCGACCTGCTTGAGATGCTCTGCCGCGAAGCGCCCGACGTGCGCATCCGCTTCGGCTCGCTCGAGCCGCGCACGATCACCGAGGCGTTCTGTGCGCGCGCAGCGAAGCTCGGCAATCTTTGCCCGCACTTCCATCTTTCGATGCAAAGCGGCTGTGACGCGACGTTGAAGCGTATGAACCGGAAATACGACACCGCGCGCTTTTATGAAGCCTGCACGCTTCTGCGCAGGTACTTTGACGACCCTGCGATCACCACGGACCTCATTGCCGGCTTCCCTGAGGAGACGGAGGAGGAATTCGCCGAGACGCTTGCCTTTATCGAAAAGTGCGCTTTTGCCGACATGCATGTGTTCCCGTACTCCATCCGTCCCGGAACGAAGGCGGCGGAGATGCGCCAGGTCGACATGCCGGTGCGCGTTTCACGCGCGGCGCGCGCCTCCGAGATCGCCGGGACGATGCACCGCGCCTACATGGAGCGCTGCGTCGGGAAGACTTTCCCGGTGCTTTTCGAGCAGGATAAGGACGGGCACAGCGTCGGTCACGCGCCGAACTATATGGAGGTGCGCGTGGAGGAAGCCGGTCTTCATAATCAGGTGCGCATGGCGAAGATCACCCGCGTGGACGGGGAAACGCTCTGCGCGGAATTGTCGGAGGAGTAACACCATGGGAAACCACTTTTTCGCCTATATCTCCCGCATGCGCAACATCAAGCGCTGGGCGCTGATGCGCAACACGGAGGAGGAGAATATCCAGGAGCACAGCCACATGGTCGCGGTGCTCGCGCACGCCCTTGCGGTGATCCGCAACCGCGTGTACGGCGGCAGGGTCGATGCGAATTTGATTTCCGTCGTCGCGCTCTATCACGACGCATCGGAGATCCTCACCGGCGATATGCCGACGCCCATCAAGTACTACAATCCCGGGATCAAGGAGGCCTACCGCAAGGTCGAGCGCATGGCGGAGGAGAAGCTCCTCTCGATGCTGCCGGAGGAGCTGCGCGCGGACTATGAGCCGCTGCTGCAAAACAGCGACGGTACGGTGTGCGCGATCGTCAAGGCGGCGGATAAGCTTTCCGCTTACATCAAGTGCGTGGAGGAGCTCAAGGCAGGCAACCTGGAATTCAAGAAAGCTGCCGAGCAGACGCGCGCGGCGCTCGAGGCGATGAAGCTGCCCGAGCTGGATTATTTCCTCGCGAACTGCATGGACAGCTTTGCAAGGACGCTGGACGAGCTGGACTGAGGACGGAACTTTTTTGCGGAAAGGTTCGTCCAATCCGATAGGAGGATCCCCAAAAATACCGGAAGATCGGAGAGTTTGAGATGAAGAAGCTGTTTGCAATTTTACTTGCCCTGATGATGGCGCTGAGCATGGCTGCCTGCGGCGCGGCCGGTCAAAGCGCGGACACGGCGGCGTCGGAATCCAATCAATTCAGCAACAAGGCGGATTATGAGACGCTGACGGAGGAAGCGGAATACTGGGACGGCGGTCTGTACGGCGAGACGCAGACCACGGCTGCGCACAGCGGCGCGAAGAAGATCTACCGCGCGACGCTTGAGCTGCAGACGCTGGAGTTTGAAAAAGCCAACGCGGACATTGCCGCTCTGGTGGAGCAGTACGGCGGCTATTTTGAGGAAAAGAGCCTCTCTACGTATTCCTCCAGCTACCGCCATGCCGATTATACCGTGCGTGTGCCGGCGGCTCAGTTTGAGAGCTTCTGCGCGCAGGTGGGCGATCTGTGCCATGTGACCTACACCACCAGCTCCGCCGAGGACATCAGCGAGACCTATTACGACACCAAAGCCCGCCTTGAAACGGCGCAGATCAAGCTCGATCGCCTGCAGGAGCTTCTCAAAAAGGCGGACAATATGGCGGACATCATCACCATCGAGTCTGCCATCAGCGAAACGGAGTACGCCATCGACGCGCTCAGCGGCACGCTGCGCTCTTACGATTCGCTGGTGGATTACGCGACCATTTATCTGAACCTTGAGGAGGTCTACCGCCTTTCCAACACCGTGGACGCGCCCAAGACCTTCGGTGAGAAGATGGGCAACGCGTTTGCGGACGGCGTCAAGAAAGCCGGCGAGCTGCTTGAGAGTATTGCGATCTGGCTTGCCTACAACTGGCTGACGCTCATCATCTGGGCGGTCATCCTTACGGCGGTGATCCTGCTGGTGCGCCGCGTGCGCAGGGGCGTGAAGCTGCCGAAGATCAAACTCGGCAAAAAGAAACAGATCACCGCACAGACGGAGGAGAACGACAGAACGGAGGAATAAGAGCATGACAGTAACCTGGCTCGGACACGCCTGCTTTCTGCTTGAAAGCGGCGGGTATCGCGTCGTGCTGGATCCGTATGATGTGGAAACCTATCCGGAGCTGCGCGTCTGCGCGCATGCGGTGCTCTGCTCGCATGAGCACCGCGACCACTGCTTTTCTTCGGCGGTGACGCTGCTGCGTGACGGAAAGCAAAGCCCCTTTACCGTCGGGACTGTGGACACCTTCCACGATGAAAAGCAGGGCGCGCTGCGCGGCGGGAACAAAATGCACATTCTGCGCGCCGAGGGGCTGACGGTCGTCCACGCGGGAGACCTCGGTCATGAGCTCGATGACGCACAGCTTGCCGCGGTGAAGCACTGCGATGCGCTGCTGCTTCCCGTCGGCGGATACTATACCGTGGACGCACCGACTGCGAAACGAATCGCCGACGCCGTTTCGCCGCGCATCGTTGTGCCGATGCACTATCGCTTCGGTACGCATGGCTATGATGTGCTCGGCACGGTGGAGGAGTTCACCGCGCTCTGCCCGGCGGCGGAAGTGACGATGCTTGACAGCGACAGCTTTGTGCTGACAGGTAAGACGCCGCGCGGCGTGCTCGTGCCGCGGTTTGCGGAAGAAACGCGAAGCGAAAAGCCTTGAATAGACTTGAAAAGACCGCCTTCGGGCGGTCTTTTTGCCTGTGCCGGCGCGCGTGTGGGTATAAGGCGTCCGCCCTTTGCGTAGAATAGGAAAGAATTCGGAAAGGGGAGAGAGCAGAATGCGGAAAAAACTGATGCGCTGGGAGATCGCCGGCTTTTTGTTTGTGTGCGCTGCAGGGACGCTGCTGCATTTTGTCTATCACTGGAGCGGAATGAGCATGATCGCAGCGGCTTTTTCCGCAGTGAATGAATCCACATGGGAACACATGAAGATCCTGTTTGTGCCGTATTTTGCCTTTACAATGGTGCAATTCACGGTTTTTGCCGAGGCGTTCCGCAATTATTTCGCCTGCAAGGCGATGAGTGCGCTTGCGGGTCTTTTGACGATCCCGCTTCTTTTTTATGCGCTGACCGGCGCGTTTGGTCCGACGCCGGATTGGGTAAACATCGCCATTTTCTTTCTTTCGGCGGCGGTAATGCATGCCGCGAGCCACTACCTGCTTACCCGCGGCGCACTGCGGGGCGGCTGGCAGCAGCTCGCGGGCTTTGTTCTTTTGTGGCTGCTGCTGTTTTTGTTTGTGTACTTCACCTACCGCACGCCGAACCTTCCGCTCTTTCTTGACCCGGTGAGCGGAGGATACGGGATCGGAAAAATCTGCTGAAAAGCTCCCGCCGTCCTTGGCGGGAGCTTTTCTCGGCAGCCTTTGCGGCGTGGCGGAATGCTGCGGCGCGCCGCGGAATTTGAGAAATGTTTGTTTTCCGCGTCAGCAATCGCTTGACCGCGGGACGGGAGAATGGTA
>SAMEA3663235__coassemble_573_pt1 | contig 11801 bp, 6 predicted proteins | sample SAMEA3663235__metabat2_high_PE_010 | metagenome-assembled genome bin SAMEA3663235 (sample SAMEA3663235) | pig gut metagenome | biome: pig gut; feature: pig-associated habitat; material: faeces | place: China | collected 2013
CAGCGCCGGTGATCATGTTCTTGATATAGTCGGCGTGACCCGGGCAGTCAACGTGAGCATAGTGACGGTTGGCGGTCTCGTACTCGACATGTGCGGTGTTGATGGTAATGCCGCGCTCGCGCTCTTCGGGAGCCTTGTCGATGGAGCTGTAATCGGTGTACTCAGCGCCGCCCATCAAAGCGAGATACTTGGTGATCGCAGCGGTCAGCGTGGTCTTGCCGTGGTCGATGTGACCGATGGTGCCAATGTTTACATGGGGCTTAGTGCGCTCGAATTTCTGCTTAGCCATTAGAGTAATCCTCCTATAATGATTTTTCGTTTCGTTTCATTTTCGGTGTTTATTGCATAACACCGTTATTCTACAGTACTTGCGCCTTTTTTGCAATACCCAATTTCTCAGGCGCGTCTGCCGGTGCGCTGGTCAATGATCTTTTCCTGAATGCTCTTGGGGATCTCCACATAGCTGTGGGGCTCCATGGTGTACTGACCGCGTCCCTGTGTGGCAGAGCGCAGATCGGTCGCGTAACCGAACATACTGGCAAGAGGCACCAGCGCGTCCACCTGTGTCGCGCCGGAGCGGGTCTCCTGACCCTGGATCTGACCGCGGCGGCTGCTGAGGTCGCCGATGACAGTGCCCAAATATTCGTCGGGAGCCGTGACGCTGACCTTCATGATCGGTTCAAGCAGCGTGGCGCCTGCCTTTTGGCAAGCTTCCTTAAACGCCATGGAACCGGCGATCTTGAACGCCATTTCCGAAGAGTCGACCTCGTGATAGGAGCCGTCGTAAAGCGTGACCTTCACGTCGACCACGGGATAGCCTGCCAAAACGCCGGAGAGCATGGCGCCCCGAATACCGGCATCGACGGCGGGAACGTATTCCTTGGGGATCGCGCCGCCGACGAGCGCGTTGACAAACTCGTAACCCTTGCCGGACTCGTTCGGCTCGACATGGATCTTGACGTGACCGTACTGACCCTTGCCGCCGCTCTGACGAGCGTACTTGGTGTCCTGATCGACAGCCTTCGTGATGGTTTCCTTATAAGCGACCTGGGGTGCGCCGACATTCGCCTCGACCTTGAACTCCCGCAGAAGACGGTCGACGATGATCTCCAGATGGAGCTCGCCCATACCGGCGATGATGGTCTGACCGGTCTCTTCATCGGTGTAGGTCTTGAACGTGGGATCCTCCTCGGCGAGCTTGATGAGCGCGACCGTCATCTTCTCCTGACCGGCTTTGGTCTTCGGTTCGATGGCAACGCGGATCACGGGCTCGGGGAATTCCATGCTCTCAAGGATAATGGGGTGCTTTTCATCGCAGAGAGTGTCGCCGGTGGTGGTGTTCTTGAGACCGACGGCTGCGGCAATGTCGCCGGAGTAGACCGTCTCAATATCCTCTCTGTGGTTGGCATGCATCTGCAGAATACGACCCATGCGCTCGCGCTGACCCTTGGTCGCGTTGAGCACGGAGGAGCCGGTATTCAGCGTGCCGGAGTAGACACGGAAAAAGCTCAGACGGCCCACATAGGGGTCGGTCATGATTTTGAATGCCAAGGCGGAGAACGGCTCACTATCGGAAGATACGCGCTCTTCTTCGTTATCGGTCTTGGGGTTGACACCCTTGATGGCCGGAACGTCGGTCGGTGCGGGCATATAGTCCACGATCGCATCGAGCAGCTTCTGCACGCCCTTGTTGCGGTACGAAGTACCGCAGACGACAGGGATCATTTCAACCGCAATGGTCGCCTTGCGGATCGCCGCACGGATCTTCTCGGTCGGAATGCTCTGTCCCTCAAGGTACATCTCCATGATCTCATCATCAAACATGGAGATCGCATCGAGCAGCTTTTCGCGGTATTCGTTTGCCAGATCCGCCATATCCGCGGGGATCTCCTCCACGCGCATGTCCTTGCCCATTTCGTCATAATAGACGTCGGCATTCATTTCGACCAGGTCGACGATGCCGCGGAAATCGGATTCCTTGCCGATGGGCAGCTGAATGGGGACAGCATTGCACTTGAGGCGCTCGTCGATCATGCGCAGCACATTGTAGAAATCGGCGCCCATAATGTCCATCTTGTTGACGTAGATCATGCGGGGCACGTGATAGTGATCCGCCTGACGCCAAACCGTTTCGGACTGGGGCTCCACGCCGCCCTTTGCGCAAAGAACGGTCACACTGCCGTCCAGCACGCGCAGGGAACGCTCGACCTCAACGGTGAAGTCGACGTGACCCGGGGTGTCGATGATGTTGATGCGGTGGTTTTTCCAGAAACAGGTGGTCGCGGCGGACGTGATCGTAATGCCGCGTTCCTGCTCCTGCTCCATCCAGTCCATCGTCGCGGTACCCTCGTGTGTTTCACCGATCTTGTAATTTACACCGGTGTAGTAAAGGATACGCTCGGTCGTGGTGGTCTTGCCCGCATCAATGTGCGCCATGATGCCGATATTCCTTGTTTTCTCCAGAGATACTTTTCTCGGCATACTTTGCTCCTTGCCTTACCAGCGGAAATGGGCGAATGCCTTGTTGGATTCAGCCATCTTATGGGTATCTTCGCGTTTCTTCACGGCGCTGCCGGTGTTGTTGGCAGCATCCATGATCTCACCTGCCAGGCGCTCGGCCATGGTGCGCTCACCGCGGCTGCGGGCGTAGGTCGTCAGCCAGCGCAGACCGAGGGTCTGACGGCGGGCGGGACGGACTTCCATAGGGACCTGATAGGTTGCACCGCCGACACGGCGGGACTTGGTTTCGAGGCTCGGCATGATATTTTCCATAGCCTGCGCAAAAACATCGAGGGGTTCGTTGCCGGTCTTTTCCTTGATCATATCAAAGGCGCCGTACACGACCTTCTGGGCGACGCCCTTCTTGCCGTCGAGCATGATGCTGTTGACAAGCTTGGTCACCAGAACGCTGTTGTACATAGGATCGGGCAAAACTTCTCTTTTGGGAACATTACCTCTTCTGGGCACTTTGCTTCCCTCCTTCTTAAAATTATAGAAATCATAGGTACTCGCGAATGGGGCTCTCCCCCATCGTGTTTCGGCCTGCCAAAGAGGTGAATGCAATCAATATATATCAAACCTTTTCGGCAAAGCTCAATTTCACTTGCAGCTCTCTTACTTCTGCTTCGGGCGCTTGGCGCCGTACTTGGAACGGGACTGCATACGGCCCTGCACGCCCTGAGCGTCCAGCGTGCCGCGGATGATGTGGTAACGCACACCGGGGAGGTCCTTGACACGACCGCCGCGGATCATGACCACAGAGTGCTCCTGCAGGGAATGACCGACGCCGGGAATGTAAGCGGTGACCTCGTAGCCATTGGTGAGACGGACACGCGCGATCTTACGAAGTGCGGAGTTCGGCTTCTTGGGAGTGGCGGTACGGACTGCGGTGCAAACGCCGCGCTTCTGGGGGGAAGCCAGATCGGTCTCCCTGTTCTTCAGCGTGTTCATACCATACTGCAGAGCCGGAGAGTTGGACTTGTAAGTCGCCTGCTGTCTGCCCTTGCGAACCAACTGGTTAAAAGTAGGCATTCTTTGTTTTTCTCCTTTCTTGAATAATGTTTTATTTTTTACAGGATACCGGTAAAATATCCCGAAAAAACCGGATTTTGGGAAATCAGTCTCTGAGCAGCGCGATCACAGACGCGCCGACGGCGATCCCTGCCGCCTGTCCGAGCTGGGTCATCGTCGCTTCCTTTTCCACGGCGATCCCGTGCTGCCGGCAGAGCGTTTCCAATTTCGCCAGCACCATCGGGTCAGCGTCGCAGGCGAAAAACACCTTGCTCACGCTTCCCTCCCGCAGTGCCCGGGCCGACTGCTTAAGACCAACGACCTTACGGCGCGAAGCAACTTCGGACAACACGGCAAGCTCCCCCTGACGGCATGACAAAATCCGCGGGACATACCCACGCAAAATGGAATTATAGCATAGCTTATCGGACGCGTCAAGCGCTTCCGGAAGTAAAATTTCCAAAATTTTCGTTGAATCTGCCACATTGTCTCTTCGGTTTTTTGTCACTTTCGCAAAAAAGAGGCACGGCTCACGCCGCGCCTCTTTTTTTGCTTGCTGATTGCCTGCACGACTTGCCTGCAGGACACCGTCACACGGTCTTATATGATCGCGTTGGTGATGATACGGGGGAAGTAGTTCTCCTCCTCGTCCTCTTCCTTCTTCTCCTCGGGAACGATCTTTTCGGCAAAGTCGCGGTAGGCGTTCAGACCTGCGCCGGCAGGAATGAGCTTGCCGATGATGACGTTCTCCTTAAGACCCTGCAGGCGGTCGACCTTGCCCTTGATCGCGGCTTCGGTGAGGACCTTGGTGGTCTCCTGGAAGGAGGCGGCGGACATCCAGGAATCGGTGGCAAGAGACGCCTTGGTGATGCCCATGAGCAGCTGCGTCGCTTCGGCCTCCCTGAGCGCCTCGCCGGTCTCGGGGTTGACCTCGCCGGCAGCGATGCGGGCGCGGACAGCCTCGTTGGCGTCCTCCAGCTCAAGCACATCGACCATTGCGCCGGAGAGCAGCTGCGTATCGTTGGCTTCCTCCACGCGGACCTTGCGCATCATCTGACGCACGATGACCTCGATATGCTTATCGTTGATATCGACGCCCTGCTGACGGTAGACCTTCAGAACCTCCTGGATCAGGTAGTCATGCACGGCGGAGGTGCCGCGGATGCGGAGGATGTCATGCGGGGACAGCGCGCCGTCCTGCAGCTGCGTACCCTTGGCGATAACGTCGCCGTCGGCAACGCGAAGACCGGTGTGCGGCACGGAGTAGGTGCGCGTGTCGCCGTCGTCCGCGGTGACGATGATGTTCAGGAGGCTGCCCTTGGCAGACTCCTCAAAGCGGACCTTGCCGGCGATCTCGGACAGCGTCGCCATCTTCTTCGGGCGGCGGGCCTCAAACAGCTCCTCCACGCGCGGAAGACCCTGCGTGATGTCGCCGCCGGCAACGCCGCCGGTATGGAAGGTACGCATCGTCAGCTGCGTGCCCGGCTCGCCGATGGACTGCGCGGCGATGATGCCGACTGCTTCGCCGGGACCGACAGGCTTGCTCGTTGCAAGGTTCATGCCGTAGCACTTGGCGCAGACGCCGGAGTGCGCCTTGCAGGTGAGGACGGTGCGGATCTCGACCGCGTGGATATCGAAGCTTTCCAGAAGCTCGGCGTCGTCGGCGCTCATCATGTGGTTTTTGGAGATGAGCACTTCGTCCGTACCCGGCTTGAGAATATCATGCACGGGATAGCGGCCGTTGATGCGCTCGGAGAACTTCTCAATGACCTGACCGTTTTCGCTGATCTCAGCCGCCATGATGCCCTTTTCGGCGCCGCAGTCATCCGAGCGGATGATGACGTCCTGACAGACGTCGACCATTCGGCGGGTGAGGTAACCGGAGTCCGCGGTACGAAGCGCCGTATCGGCAAGACCCTTTCGGGCGCCGCGGGAGGAGGTGAAGTACTCGAGAACGCTCAGACCTTCGCGGAAGTTCGCCTTGACGGGGATCTCGATCGTCTTACCGGCGGTGTTGGCCATCAGACCGCGCATACCGGTGAGCTGACGGATCTGCTTCATGCTGCCGCGGGCGCCGGAGTCAGCCATCATAAAGACCGGATTGTAGCGATCCATGTTCCTCTGCAGAGCGTTGGTGACATCGTCCGTGGTCTTTTCCCACTCGCGCACGACAGCGCGGTAGCGCTCGTCGTCGGTCATGAAGCCCATCTTGAACTGCTCCTCGATCTCGACGACGCGCTGCTCGGTCGCGGCGATCAGGGTGTACTTCTCATCGGGGATCGTCATGTCCGCGACGGAAATGGTGATCGCAGCGCGGGTGGAGTACTTGTAGCCGGTGGCCTTGATGTTGTCGAGCACCTCGGCGGCGACGGTAAAGTTGTGCTTCTTGATGGTTCTGTCAACGATCTTGCCAAGCAGCTTCTTGCCGCAGGTGGCGGTGATCTCGTAATCGAAGTAGTGCTCGGTGGGCTGACCGTTTTCGTCCACGCGCCTGACAAAGCCGAGATCCTGCGGGATGTTGCGGTTGAAGATGATGCGGCCGATGGTGGCGCGCACCGCCTTGCAGCCGGTCGTTCCGTCGGGCAGCGTCTTGCTCACGCGCACCATGATCGGCTGATGAATGCCGATGAGGTGATCGTTGTAGGCGAGCATGGCCTCGTCCTCGTCACGGTACACGTGCAGGTGGATGCCGGCCTTTTCCTCATCGGAAAGCTCGTCATAATCCTTGCCGGCAAGGGCAAAGTCAATGTCGGCGGGCCAGAACTCGTCGTTGTCCATCTGGGAAACGCCGTTTTCAAAGCGCTCGAAGGTGAGGTAGTAGGAGCCAAGCACCATATCCTGCGTCGGGACGGTGACAGGACCGCCGTCCTGCGGGCGCAGGAGGTTGTTGGCGGAGAGCATCAGCAGACGGGCTTCCGCCTGCGCCTCGGCGGACAGGGGCACATGGATCGCCATCTGGTCGCCGTCGAAGTCCGCGTTGAACGCGGTGCAGTTCAGGGGGTGCAGCTTGAGCGCGCGTCCCTCGACGAGCACCGGCTCGAACGCCTGGATGCCGAGACGGTGGAGCGTCGGCGCGCGGTTGAGCATGACGGGGTGATCCTTGATGACGACGTCGAGCGCGTCCCAGACCTCCGCGCGGCCCTTATCGACCATCTTCTTGGCGGACTTGATGTTGTTGGCGACGCCGTCCTCGACCAGCTTCTTCATGATGAAGGGGCGGAACAGCTCGAGCGCCATTTCCTTCGGCACGCCGCACTGGTAGATCTTCAGCTCGGGTCCCACGCAGATAACGCTGCGCCCGGAGTAGTCGACACGCTTGCCGAGCAGGTTCTGACGGAAGCGTCCCTGCTTGCCCTTGAGCATGTCGGACAGGGACTTGAGCGCGCGGTTGTTCGCGCCCGTGACGGCGCGCCCGCGGCGTCCGTTGTCGATCAGCGCGTCAACGGCCTCCTGCAGCATGCGCTTTTCGTTGCGCACGATGATGTCGGGCGCGCTGAGCTGGATCAGCCTCTTCAGGCGGTTGTTGCGGTTGATGACGCGGCGGTAAAGGTCGTTCAGGTCGCTCGTGGCAAAGCGGCCGCCGTCAAGCTGGACCATCGGGCGGATCTCAGGCGGAATGACGGGCAGAATGTCGATGATCATCCACTCGGGCTTGTTGCCGGAGAGACGAAACGCGTCGACGACCTCAAGACGCTTGACGATGCGGGCCTTCTTCTGCCCGTTGGCACCCTTGAGCTCGGCGTGGAGCTCCTCGGACAGCTTTTCAAGGTCGATCTGCTGCAGAAGCTTCTTCACGGCCTCGGCGCCCATGCCGGCGTCGAAATCGTTCTCATACTTTTCGCGGTAGTCGCGGTATTCCTTTTCGGAGAGGATCTGATTGCGCAGCAGCGGCGTTTCGCCGGGGTCGGTGACGATATAGGCTGCGAAATACAGGACCTTTTCCAGAATGCGGGGGCTGATATCGAGCAGCAGACCCATACGGGAGGGGATCCCCTTGAAGTACCAGATGTGGGAAACGGGGGTGGCCAGCTCGATGTGACCCATGCGCTCGCGGCGCACCTTGGCGCGCGTGACTTCCACGCCGCAGCGGTCGCAGATCTTGCCCTTATAGCGAATCTTCTTGTACTTGCCGCAGTGGCATTCCCAGTCCTTGGTCGGTCCGAAAATACGCTCGCAGAACAGACCGTCGCGTTCGGGCTTGAGCGTGCGGTAGTTGATGGTCTCCGGCTTCTTGACTTCGCCGAAGGACCACTCACGGATCATTTCCGGAGAAGCGATTCCGATTTTAATTGCATCAAACGGTACATAGCTCATTTTCTTTGCTCCTCCTTTTCCTTATTCTTCCTCGCCGAAGAAATCGGCTTCGATCTCGTCGTCTCCGATCATTTCAAAGCCGGCGTCGGCAAATTCCGCCTCATCGGCGAACGGGTTGCGGCTGCGCTCGTCCTCTGCGTCCATACGGGCGAGGTTGAACGTATCCATCGCGTCCTCGTCCTCCTTGAGCTCGATCTGGTTGCCGTCGCGGTCGAGCACCTGCACGTCAAGGCACAGAGCCTGCAGCTCCTTGACCAGAACCTTGAAGGATTCGGGCACGCCGGGCTGCGGGATGTTGTGTCCCTTGACGATGGATTCGTAGGTGCGGACGCGTCCGGTGACGTCGTCGGACTTGACGGTCAGGATCTCCTGGAGCGTGTAGGCGGCGCCGTAAGCTTCCAGCGCCCAGACTTCCATTTCGCCGAAGCGCTGACCGCCGAACTGCGCCTTGCCGCCGAGCGGCTGCTGGGTAACGAGGGAGTACGGACCGGTGGAGCGGGCGTGGATCTTATCGTCAACGAGGTGGTGCAGCTTGAGGAAGTAGACGTAGCCGACGGTGACCTTGTTGTCAAAGCGCTCGCCGGTGCGTCCGTCATACAGCCAGCTCTTGCCCTCGGGGTCAAGCCCGGCGCGGACCAGCTCGTCACGGATCTCCTCGTAGCTCGCGCCGTCAAAGATCGGCGTTGCGACCTTATAGCCAAGCGTCTTGGCGGCATAGCCGAGATGAACCTCCAGCACCTGACCGATGTTCATACGGGAGGGAACGCCGAGCGGATTGAGCACGATGTCCAGCGGCGTGCCGTCGGGCAGGAACGGCATATCCTCCTGCGGGAGAATGCGGGAGACAACACCCTTGTTGCCGTGGCGGCCTGCCATCTTGTCACCGGGCTGGATCTTGCGGCGCTGCGCGATGTAGACGCGCACGACCATGTTGACGCCCGGACCGAGATCGTCACCGTTTTCACGGGAGAAGACCTTGGCATCGACCACGATGCCGCTCTCGCCGTGGGGCACCTTCAGGGAGGTATCGCGGACCTCGCGCGCCTTTTCGCCGAAGATGGCGCGCAGCAGGCGCTCCTCCGCGGTCAGATCGGTCTCGCCCTTGGGCGTGACCTTGCCGACAAGAATGTCGCCGGCATGAACCTCCGCGCCGATGCGGACGATGCCGCGCTCGTCGAGATCCTTGAGCGCGTCTTCGCCGACGTTGGGGATATCGCGGGTGATCTCCTCGGGACCGAGCTTGGTGTCGCGTGCGTCAAGCTCGTACTCCTCAAGATGGATGGACGTGTAAAGATCTTCGCGGACAAGGCGCTCGTTAAGGAGCACCGCGTCCTCGTAGTTGTAGCCTTCCCACGTCATAAAGCCGACAAGAATATTGCGGCCGAGGGCGATCTCGCCCTGATCGGTGGCAGGACCGTCGGCAAGAACGGTAGGATCCTCCAAAATGCGGCCGTTTGCGTCATACCGGCGACCGTGCACGCGCTCGCCGACTTCGACGATCGGATGCTGGTTGATGCAGGTGCCGTGGTTGGAGCGCAGGAACTTGGTCAGCTTATACTCCCTGGTTTCGCCGCTGTCATAGGCAACGGTGATGGCGGTGGCGTCCATTTTGGTGACAACGCCGTCGCCCTCGGCAAGAACGGCGACCTCGGCGTCCATGCAGATCTTATGCTCCATGCCGGTGCCGACGATCGGCGCCTCGGGCTTGAGCAGGGGAACCGCCTGACGCTGCATGTTCGCGCCCATCAGCGCACGGTTTGCGTCGTCGTTCGGCAGGAACGGGATCATCGCGGTCGCGATGGAGACCATCATGCGCGGGGAAACGTCGATAAAGTCGACGCGGTCGCGGTCGACCTCGACGATCTCGTCGCGGTGACGGCAGGTGATACGCTGGTTGACAAGGCAGCCGTTTTCATCGACAGGCTCGGCAGCCTGACCGACAATGTACTGATCCTCGATATCGGCGGTCATGTAGACGATCTCGTCGGTGACCCTGCACGTCTCGTGATCCACCTTGCGGAACGGCGCTTCGATGAAGCCGTACTCGTTGATCTGCGCGTAGGTGGAAAGGTAGGAGATCAGGCCGATGTTCGGACCTTCCGGCGTCTCGATCGGGCACATACGTCCGTAGTGGCTGTAATGCACGTCTCGCACTTCCATGTTGGCGCGTTCGCGGCTCAGACCGCCGGGACCGAGCGCGGACAGACGGCGCTTGTGCGTCAGTTCCGCCAGTGGGTTGGTCTGATCCATGAACTGACTGAGCGGAGAGGAACCGAAGAATTCCTTGATCGCCGCCGTCACGGGGCGGATATTGATGAGGCTCTGTGGGGTGACGATGTCAAGATCCTGGATCGTCATGCGCTCGCGGATGACGCGCTCCATACGGGAAAAGCCGATGCGGAACTGGTTTTGCAGCAGCTCGCCCACGCAGCGCAGACGGCGGTTGCCCAGATGGTCGATATCGTCCTTGTAGACGATGCCGGCGGCAAGCGCGTTCATGTAGTTGATGGAGGCAAGGATATCCTCGACCAAAATGTGCTTGGGCACCAGACGGTCCGCGTTGGCGCGGAGCTCTTCCTTCAGCTCTTCGCCGCTGAACTTCTCCAGCAGCTCCTGCAGCACGCTCGCGCGCACGCGCTCCTTGATGCCGCATTCGGCGGCGGCGTCAAAGTCAACGAAGCGGTTCAGCTCGACCATATGGTTGGAGAAGACGCGCAGCGGCTTACCGTCGACCTCGATGGTCACGTCGTTGACGCCGATGGCGTCCAGCTCGCTTGCCTCATCGCCGGTGACGACGTGACCGGCGTCGAAGAGGATCTCGCCCGTGCGCGGATCGGCAACGGGATAAACGAGCTTCTGATTGCGGATACGCGCCCACAAAGAAAGCTTCTTATTGTATTTGTAACGGCCGACCATGGACAGATCATAGCGGCGGGGATCGAAGAAGAGATTGTTGATGAGCGTTTCGCAGGCTTCGACCGTGGGCGGCTCGCCCGGACGGAGCTTGCGGTAGATCTCCAGCATCGCGTCTTCGTAAGTCTTGCAGGCGTCCTTTTCAAGCGTTGCGACGATGCGGGGATCGTCGCCGAAGAGCTCGAGGATCTCGCTGTCGGTCTTATAGCCGAGCGCACGGATCAGCTCGGTGACGGGGATCTTGCGGTTCTTGTCGATACGGACATAGAAGATCTCGGAGGCGTCCGTCTCGTATTCGAGCCACGCGCCGCGGTAAGGGATCACCTGGGAGGACATCAGCGGCAGATCGGTCTTGAGGTCGATCTGCTTGTCAAAGTAGACGCCGGGGGAGCGGACGATCTGGGACACGACGACGCGCTCCGCGCCGTTGATGACGAAGGTGCCCTGCTGCGTCATGAGCGGGAAGTCGCCCATGAAGATCTCCTGCTCCTTGATCTCGCCCGTCTCCTTGTTGTAAAGACGAACGCTGACCTTGAGGGGAGCGGCATAGGTGGCGTCGCGCGCCTTGCACTCAAGCACGTCATACTTGGGCTTCTCGTCCATTTTGAAGTCGATGAAGCTCAGCTCCAGATTGCCGGCATAGTTGGAGATCGCGGCAACGTCGGCGAAGACTTCACGCAGACCCGTGTCGAGGAACCACTGATAGGATTTCTTCTGGAGCTCCAGAAGATTCGGCATATCCACGATCTCCTCATGTCGGGCAAAATTCTTGCGAAGGGTCTTGCCGTACATCTTGTCTTTGGCCATTTTTGCTCTTCACGCCTTTCTTTTCTCCGGGTTCTGCCACCCCGAAGGAATGTAATCGTTCTTTCGATACACCCGGATTTGTTGTTAAAAGTCAATAAGATGCGCTTGTCTTTTTCGCCGGGGTATGCTATTCTTTTTTTACTGGGTGGGAGTGCGACAAACTCCCACTTTCGGATATAAGCGCTTAATTTTACCAGTTTTCCGCAGGAAAGTCAAGCTAAAATTTGTAAACTCACCGAAATTCCGGTGAGTTTTTT
>SAMEA3663235__coassemble_619_pt1 | contig 11408 bp, 8 predicted proteins | sample SAMEA3663235__metabat2_high_PE_010 | metagenome-assembled genome bin SAMEA3663235 (sample SAMEA3663235) | pig gut metagenome | biome: pig gut; feature: pig-associated habitat; material: faeces | place: China | collected 2013
CGCGTCGGTCTCGGGAACAAGGGTGAGCTGCTCCGGTTCCTCCGCCGGAGCAGCCTTCGCCGCCGGCGCAGCGGCGGGAAGCGGAGATGCTTCATATGTGCCGGCTGCGAAGGGCGCAGCCGGTGCGTTCGCGGAAGCCGCCGGCGCGGCAGAACGAACCTGCGGCGCGCTTCCGGCTGCGCGGCGGGCAACGTCCGAGAAGGGCAGCTTGCCCGAAAGCTCGCTGGGAAAAGCCGGCACGCTCGTTTTAAACTGCGGCGCGGCAGGCTTCGCGGCGTTTCCTGCGCCCTGGGCGCGGTATTGCCCGGCGGTCATCGAGGCAAAAAAGTCCGCGCGCGGATTCTGCACTTGATGCACGTCTTTTGCGCTTGCCGGCTTCGGCGCTTCGCATCCGTCGAGCGCGTCCATCGCGCCGTGGTAGACGAGATCGAAAATGGCTTTCTCATTGAGGAATTTGACCACCGTTTTGGCAGGATGGACGTTGACGTCCACCATGTCGCAGGGGAGGTCGACAAACAGCACGCAGCCGGGGAATTTTCCCTTCATGATGCGGTTGGCATAGGCCTCCTCCAGCGCGGCGGTGAGAAGCTGTGACTTGACAAAGCGGCCGTTGACGAAAAAGGTCTGCATGCCGCGCGTGCCGCGCAGCGCGAGCGGATGGGTAAGGAAGCCGTGCGCGGAAAGGCTGCCGTCAGAACAGCTGACTTCGACCAGCCTGAGCGCGAACTCACGGCCGAGCGCGGCATAGACGGCGGATCGGAGCACGCCGTCGCCGGGGGTATGGAGCGTTTCCTCGCCGTCCTTGACAAGCTTAAAGGAAATGCCCGGGTGAGAAAGCGCCAGGTGAGCGACGAGACCGGAAATGGCGCTTGCCTCCGCGCTGTCGCGCTTCATGAACTTAAGCCGCGCGGGCGTGTTGTAAAAAAGGTCGCGCACGATGACGCTGGTGCCCTCCGGACAGCCGGCGTCCTGCACGGCGCCGGGGACGCCGCCCTCCAGATGAAGGGACGCGCCGCTTTGCGCGCCGTGTACGCGGGAAAAAATATCGAGGCGGGAAACGGCGGAAATGGCGGCAAGCGCCTCGCCGCGGAAGCCCAGCGTCCCGATGGCGGCCAGATCCTCTGCCGTGCGCAGCTTGCTCGTGGCGTGGCGCAGGAAGGCGGTGGGCAGCTCCGAAGCTTCGATGCCGCAGCCGTTGTCGCTGACGCGGAGGTATGTCATGCCGCCGCTTTGCAGCTCGACCGTTACGGCGGTCGCACCGGCGTCCATGGCGTTTTCAAGCAGCTCCTTGACGACGCTGGCAGGGCGCTCGACGACTTCGCCGGCGGCGATCAGATCAGCGACGTGAGGGGATAATTGCTGAATGTGGGGCATGGCTGTGACCGTTCCTTTCTGTTTTACTGCAGGGCACGAAACGACGGGAAAAGAAGCGGTCGTTCGGTGCCGGATTTTTTGCCGCGCCGTCGGCGCGAAAAACGGGAAATAAGCGGAGGGCGGAACGCCCGCCGCTTAGGAGAGGATCGTCCAGAGGGACAGCGCATTGACAACGGCATGGAGCAGGATCGACGTCCAGAGCGTGCCGGAATGCTCAAAGACCCAGGCGAAAATCAGACCGGGCACGAGGTACTGGATCATCAGAATGAAATAGCTGAAATCCAGCGCGGAAAAGGCGAAGGTCCAGACATGCAGAAAAGCAAACAGCAGGCAGGACGCTGCGTAGCCGACGAGGCGGCTGTGCTCGCGCAGGCAGCCGAACACAAGACCGCGGAAGAGCACCTCCTCCACGAACGGCGCGAGAAAGACGACGATCAGCGCCGTCATGCGCGGCGCGGAATTGATCTGCGCGGCGATGGTCATGTCGTTGAGATTCGTGTGGCTGTCAAAAAGGACGTTGAACACGCGGTAGAGCAGCTCGTTCGCGCCGTAAAACACGAGAAGCCCGATACAGAGCGTAGAGAGCGAGCGGTTGAGATTGTCCAGAAAACGGGAGCTGGTGCGCGCGATGAAGCTGTGGAAGAGGAGAACGGTCACGGCAAAGAGCGTGTAGTAAAAAAGAACGTTCCGCAGGGATTCGCCGATCGTCGTGTCCAGCAGGATTTCGGCAAGCGCGAAGAGCTTGTCCGCAAGCAGCGGCAGAACAAGAAGATAGATGACGAAAAAGATGGTACCGGCGACACGCTCGGTATGCGTCATATGGGAGACGGCTTTCTTTGCCATGGGGATACACCTCTTTTCTCTGTGCAGATGGAAGATCAGTTCAGCTTCTGCTTGAGCTCGTAGAGCAGCTGCATCGCTTCAATGGGGGACATGGTATCCGGCTGGGCGCGGCGCAGCGCGTCAAGCACCTCCGCTTCGCCGATCGCGGAAAGGCTTACCTGCCCGGTCTCGGTGTGAGGCTTGAGCTGATACGCGCCGCCCTGCTCCAGCTCCTTCAAAATGGCGTTGGCGCGGCGGACGACCTCCTTGGGAAGCCCCGCGAGCTTGGCGACCTCGATGCCGTAGCTCCGGTCGGCGCCGCCGGGAATGATCTTGCGCAGGAAGATCAGCTCCTCGCCGCGCTTCTTGATCGAGATGTTGTAGTTTTTGACGCCGGGGAGCGTGCCCTCCAGCTCGGTGAGCTCGTGGTAGTGCGTGGCGAAAAGTGTCTTCGCACCGAGCTTTTTGCGCTCGGCGCAGAATTCCAGCACGGCGCGGGCAATGCTCATGCCGTCAAAGGTCGAGGTGCCGCGCCCGATCTCATCGAGAATGAGAAGCGAGTGCGGCGTCGCCTGACGCAGAATCTCGGACACTTCGTTCATCTCGACCATAAAGGTCGATTGACCGCCGGTCAGGTCGTCGCTGGCGCCGATGCGGGTGAAAATACGATCGACCACGCCGATGTGCGCGCTGCGCGCCGGGACGAACGAACCGATCTGCGCCATGAGCGTGATGAGCGCGACCTGACGCATATAGGTGGATTTGCCCGCCATGTTGGGACCCGTAATGATGGAGACGCGGTTTTCCGTCTCGCCCATGTAGGTATCGTTCGGGACAAAAAGGCTGTCCTTCAAAACGCGCTCCACAACGGGGTGGCGTCCGTCGTGGATCTCGATCACGCCGGAATCGTCCACCGTGGGGCAGCAGTAGTTGTTTTTGACGGCGACCGACGCAAGCGCGCAGAGCGTATCAAGCTCGGCGATGATGGCGGCGGTGTGCTGCACGCGCTCGGATTCGGCGATCACACGGTCGCGCAGCGCGGAGAACAGCTCATATTCAAGCGCGTTGACGCGGTCGCCCGCGGTGAGGATCTCCTGCTCGAGGTTTTTCAGCTCCTCGGTGATATAGCGCTCGCCGTTCACCAGCGTCTGCTTGCGGATATAGGTATCGGGGACCTGGTCTTTGAAGGAATTGGACACTTCGATGTAGTAGCCGAAAACCTTGTTGTAGCCGATCTTGAGCGTGCGGATGCCGGTGGCCTCCTTTTCGCGCGCTTCGATCGAGGCAAGAAAGCCCTTGCCGTTTTTGAGGATGTCATGCAGACGGTCGCACTCGGCATTGTAGCCGGGACGAATGAAGCCGCCCTCGCGCACGGAGAAGGGAGGATTGTCGATGAGCGTTTCGCGGATCATCGCGGCGACATCGTCGAGCGTGTCCAAAGAGGAATACAGTTCGGACAATCTGCCGTTCGGATACGCCTTGAGCTGCTCCCTGACCGCGCCGAGCCGCTCGATGGAGGCGCGGAGCGATGCAAAGTCGCGCCCGCCGGCGGTGCCGTAGACGATGCGCCCGATCAGACGCTCCATGTCGCTGATGCCTGTCATGGCGAGGATCAGCTCCTCGCGCACCACGGTGTTTCCGACAAGCGCCTCCACCGCGCCGAGACGGCGGTTGATGGCGCCCACGTCGCGCAGCGGACGCTCCAGATACGAGCGCAGACACCGCGCGCCCATGGAGGTTTTGGTCTTGTCCAGCACCCACAGGAGGCTGCCGCGCTTTTCCTTGCTGCGGATGGTCTCCGTCAGCTCCAGATTGCGCCGCGCGGCAAGGTCCAGCTCCATAAAGCGCCCCTGCTCGTAATACTCAAGGTCCTTGATGTAGGACAGGTCGGTTTTCTGCGTTTCGTACAGGTAGGAGAGCAGTCCGCCGAGCGCAAGCGCCGCGGCGGGGTTGCTGCGGGGCAGGCTTTGATACGCCTCCTCGCCGTACTGGGCGAGAATGGCGCGGTCGGCGGCTTTGAGGTCAAAGCGGTCACGGCCGTTTTCCACCGCGCAGGAGAGATTTTCGCGCAGGAGGGAAACCAGCGCGGCGTTGGCATGGGCGCCCTCGCTCAAAACGGCTTCGGCGGGGGAAAAGCGACCCAGCTCGTTGCACAGATGCTCAAGACGGTCTCCGCCCGAAAACGCGGTGACATGCGTGTGTCCGGTGGTCATGTCGCAGAAGGCGACGCCGGCGTTGACGTCATCGAGAAAGACGCCGCAAAGGAAATTGCCGCGGCGGTCATCGAGACACGCGCTGTCGATCACGGTGCCGGGGGTGATGACGCGGATGATGTCGCGCTTGACAAGCCCCTTGGCCTGCGCGGGGTCCTCCGTCTGCTCGCAGATGGAGACCTTGTAGCCCTTGGCGATCAGACGCGCAATGTAGGCGTCCGAGGAGTGATAGGGGATCCCGCACATGGGTGTCTGATCCTCGGCAGCCTTGCCGCGGTCGCGCGTGGTCAGGACAAGGTCAAGCTCGCGCGAGGCGGTCTGCGCATCCTCGTTGAACATCTCGTAAAAGTCGCCGAGACGGAAAAAGAGGATGGAATCCTTATTCTGTTCCTTGATCTCCAGATACTGCCGCATCATCGGCGTAAGCTCAGCCATCTTCCTTCTCTCTTTCTGAAAAATTACACTTCAAATACCGTGCCGCCCGCCATGTAATCCAACCGGTCGCCCAAAATTTCCTTGAGCCAGCCGTAGGCGGCTTCGCCGGTGCAGTGACCGGTGATATAGCGCGTGTGCTCGCGCGCCTTCAGCTCCCGACCGACGGCGTCGACCAGCTCGCGCGGCTCGGGCGCCCTGAGCGTCGGATTGTACAGATGGAAGCCGGCGAACACCGCGTCGGGCGCGCGGCCGAGGATCTCCTCGGCGCGGCGGAGGATGTTGACGATGCCGTTGTGTGCGCAGCCGGCAAAGAGCGCGGACTTGCCGCGTTCGGTGACGATGAGGTTCTGCTCGTGCAGGAAACGGTCGGGCGGGTATTCCCCGCCGACCTTTTCGCGCAGCGTGTCGTTTGCGTGGCTGCGCAGATCGTGCGTTTTGATGTCGGAGAAGACGGTCAGCTCCTCGTCGATGACGGCGCAGTTTTCGCCGTAGCGGAAGCGCTCGCACGCGTATGGCTTGAGCGCGCTGTCAAGACCGATAAAGCTGCACTTGTCCGGCGTGACGACGTAATAGCTGCCGAACACGCGCTTTTGCAGGTAGACGGGCGCGGCGGCGTTGCGCCGGCAGAACAGCTCCAAACCGCCGCAGTGGTCGTTGTGCGCATGGGAAAGAAACGCCGTGTCGACGGCGGAAAGGTCAATGCCCAGCGTCTCGGCGTTTTCCAGAAACATGGCGTTGGGACCCATGTCAAAAAGAAGCTTGTGCTTTGCCGTTTCGATGTAGAGCGACAGACCGTGTTCGCACTTGAAGTCGTCGCGGCAGACGGTGTTTTCAAGCAAGGTGGTGATTTTCATTTGACTGCCTCCCCGTAAAGAGCCCAGGTATTGCTGTTTTGGATGGTGACGTCGGCAAACGTGCCGATCAGCGCCTTGTCGCCCCTGACGCGCACCAGACGGTTGCCCTCGGTGCGGCAGGAGAGCGGCCAGTCGGGCTCGTCGCTCTCGCCGTCCACGAGCACGCGGACGGTTTTGCCGATATAGGACGCGTGCTTTTCGGCGCTGTAAGCGTTCTGCACGGCAACAAGGCGGTCGAACCACTTCTGCTTTTCCTCGCGCGGGACGGGATCGTCCATCCCGGCGGCCGGCGTGCCGGGACGCGGAGAGAAAATGAAGGTAAAGAGCGCGTCAAACTTCGCCTCCTCCACAAGCGACACGGTGTCCATCGCCTCGGACTCCGTCTCGCCGGGAAACCCGATGATGACGTCGGAGGTCAGCACCAGTCCGGGCATGACCGAGCGGGCGTAGCCGATCAGCGACAGATAGCCGGCGCGGCTGTAGGGACGGTTCATCGCCCTGAGCACGCGGTCGTTGCCGGACTGGACGGGCAGGTGCAGCTGTTTGCACACATGCCCGCAGCGCGCCATCGTGTCAAAAAGCTTGTGCGTTGCGTCCTTGGGCTGGCTGGACATGAAGCGGATCCAGTACTCGCCGGGAATGGCGTCGATCGCGGCGAGAAGGTCGGCAAAGTCATAGGGCGTATCAAGGTCTTTGCCGTAGCTGTTGACATTCTGCCCGAGCAGCGTGATCTCCTTATAGCCCTGGGCAATCAGCTCGCGGCACTCGGCGATGATCTTCTCAGGCTCGCGGCTTCTTTCGCGGCCGCGGACATAGGGTACGATGCAGTACGAGCAGAAATTGTTGCAGCCGTACATGATCGACACCCACGCGCGCACGCTGCCCTCGCGCACGACGGGGAGATCCTCGGCGATGCGCCCGTGCTCATCCTCGATAGAAAAGACGCGCCGGCGGCGGCTGATGACCTCCCACAGAAGCTCGGGCAGGCGCCATTCCGCCTGCGGACCGAGAACGAGATCGACATGGCGGTATGAGTTTTTGATCTTGTCGGCAACGACCTTCTGCTGCGCCATGCAGCCGCACAGACAGATGATCTGGTCGGGCTTTGCCTCTTTCGTGTGGGTGAGACGGCCCAAATGACCGTAAACGCGCTTTTCCGCGTGTTCGCGGATGGCGCAGGTGTTGAGCAGGATCACATCGGCGACCGCTTCGTTATCGGTCAGCTCGTAGCCCATGTCACGCAGCAGCCCCATGAGCATTTCCCCGTCGGCGACGTTCTGCTGGCAGCCGAAGGTGTCCACAAGCGCCAGCGGCGCGCGCGTGCGCTGCGCGTTGAAAGAGCGCACCTTTGCCGAAAATTCCTTCTGCTGCGCGAGCTCTTCGGTGCTGACCAATACTTCTTTGCGTTCCAAGATGATATTCCTCCAGAATGAATACTTTAACTCATATAATATAGCACAAATCGGAAGCGGTGACAAGCCGTCGAACGGGAAACAGGGGAAATTTTAAGCCCGGCAGGGGCGGCGGAGCGTCAATTTGCACAGAAATAGCGACAATGCAAAAGAAAAGTGCGAAAACAGCATGAAATTTGTTGATTGACCTTATTGAAAAACGAAAAAAGAACCCCTATAATGGGCAATAGCAGAGAGAACGACTGAAAGGAGAAAACAGATATGAACCTTTGGCATGATATTGCTCCCGCCCGCGTCAGACCGGAGGATTTCTTCGCGGTCATCGAGATCGAGAAGGGCTCCAAGAATAAGTACGAAATGGACAAGGAAACCGGTGCGCTGCGCCTTGACCGTATCCTTTATACCTCCACCCACTATCCTGCGAACTACGGCTTCATCCCCCGTACCTGGGCGGAGGACGGCGACCCGCTGGACGTTCTTGTGCTTTGCTCCGAGACCATCCGTCCGCTGAGCCTTGTGGAGTGCTATCCCATCGGCGTTCTGACGATGGAGGATCAGGGCAGCGTGGACGAAAAGATCATCGCCATCCCGTTTGAGGATCCGACCTACAATGCCTATCATGACATCACCGAGCTGCCCGAGCATGTATCGAGCGAGATCCGCCATTTCTTCCGCGTTTACAAGAGCCTTGAGGGGAAAGAGACTGCGGTGAGCGACGTGCTGCCGCGCGAAAAGGCCATTGAGGTCATCATCAAGTGCCAAAACGCCTATATTGAAAAATACTGCAAATAAACAACAAAAAGGGCGTCCGGTTAAAAAACCGGGCGCTCTTTCAATATGCTCAGGATTTGACGGCAAGACCCTGCCGGCGCGCTGTTTCGTCCGCACAGGCGGAGCCCTGCGTATGATGCGGTTATGCTTTTTCGGGATGCTTTTTGAGGTCAACGACGGGGTTTTTGAGCGGCTCCATGGCAAAGCCGTCCGGACCGACGATGCGGCACTCGGCCACGTCGCCGTCCTGAATGTGGAACGCGCGCGGCGTACCGGTCGAGAGCACGTCGCCGGCGTACCAGCCCTGGATGCTCGAGTGCAGGGAAACGAGCTTTGCGGGACGGTGGGTCATGTTTGCAACAACATTCTTTGCATAGACCGTTCCGTTGAGGACGCTTTGCACCTCGAGCTTCAGCACATCGGGCACCTCGTCGGGCGTGACGAGCTGGGGACCGAAGGAGAAGAACGTCGGGAAGTTCTTGACAATGGTCAGATAACGGGGGTTCCCGGGAACGAATTCGTTGCCCTTGAGGATGGATTCCTCGGTCATATCGAGAATGGTCGTGTAGCCGACGACGGCGCTCTGCCAGTCCTCCTCCGAGACGTCGCGGCAGTCGCGTCCCATGATGACGCCCAGCTCTGCCTCCGCCGTGGTTTTGAGCGCTTCCTTGAGCCTGGGGAGCCGAATCTCGTCGCCCGGACCGATGAGGGTGTCCGCCATTTTAAAGAAGCTGCCGGGGAATCCGGTGGGCGCGGCGTTGCCGATGTCGGCGGCGTGGTCGGCATAGTTCAGCCCGATGCCGAAAATGCGCCTGGGGTTGCGGTACAGAGGGGCGTAGACGACCCGGTCGGACGGAATGACGCCGGGAACGGTCTCCAGCTCTTCCTTTCCGCCGTTGTTGTACCAGCTGGTCAGACCCGGAATGTGATTCGCCTGAATGAGGCTCATCATATCCTCCTTCCAGCCGGTGCCTTTGGCGGCGTTGAGCGCGGCGACGGGCAGAACGCCCCTGCTTGTGACGATGCCGGCGACCTCCGCGCCGTGCAGCTTGATGGTGGCAAGTCTCATGGTGGTATGTCTCCTTTTTATTATTCTGAGCGCTGCTGCCGGCAAAGGTGAAAAAACACCCTTCGGACACAGACGGCTTGAGCCGGTTTGACAGGATTCATCTCTTCCCTCTATATTACAGCAATCTGACGAAAAAGGGAATACAAAAAGTTCTGCGCCGGAGGAGCATACCGGCAAAAAACGGCTTGACAGAAATATTGCAGAATGTTATATTTTTAAGTGAAAAAAGACCTTGAACTTTCTTTTTTAAGAAACACAAAAAATAATATTGTTTTTTTCGGTTGATGGATTCAGAAGATGATTGGTTTCGAAAGAAATTGACTGAATCCGGACGACGCTTCGGAGAGCATGGTTACATGCACCGTCGGGGCAAGCACCGCGCATGCGGTGTGAATCTCTCAGGTAACAGTACGGAGACGCAGCATACTTCTATAGGGGAAGAAGCGGGCTGCGCCTCTTTTGTTTTGTCCACAAAACGATGTTTCACATTTTTTATATTTTGAAGGAGGAAACAACCATGGAAAAAAAGACCCCGCTTTACCAGACGCATGTGGATATGGGCGCGAAGATCGTCGAATTCGGCGGCTTTCTGATGCCCGTGCAGTACCCCAGCGGCGTTATTGCCGAGCACATGGCAGTGCGCAAGGCTGCCGGACTGTTTGACGTCTCCCATATGGGTGAGCTGCGGCTCAAGGGTCCCGACGCGGTCGCCAATGTGCAGAAGCTGATCACGGCGGACATCTCCGGCATGGTGGACGGTCAGGTCAAGTATGCGATGTTCTGCAATGACAGCGGCGGCATTGTTGACGACTTTGTCATCTGCCGCTACGCGGAGGACAACTACCTGCTGGTGGTCAACGCGGGCAACCGTGAAAAGGACGCGGCGTGGGTCGAAGCCCACCTCTTCGGCAATGTCGACTATAAGGACGAGGGCAACGAATTCGGTCAGCTCGCCCTGCAGGGTCCCAGGTCCCATGAGATCCTCTGCAAGCTCTGTGATGAGAGCGATATCCCCGCCAAGTATTATACGTTTATCGACAACGTAACGCTGCATCTTCCCGACCGCGACATCAAGGTCATGATCTCCCAGACCGGCTATACCGGTGAGCACGGCTACGAGATCTACTGCAAGACGGAGGACACGGTCGAGCTTTGGAACGCGGTGCTCAAGGCGGGCGAGCCGGAGGGGCTGATCGCCTGCGGTCTCGGCGCACGCGACACGCTGCGTCTGGAGGCGTCCATGCCGCTCTACGGTCACGAGATGACGGATGAGATCACGCCGAAGATGGCGGGTCTGCCCTGCAAGCTTGACGGCAAGGACTTCATCGGTCGCGACGCGATCGCCGCGCTCGGCGCACCCAAAATGAAGCGCATCGGCATGGAAGTCGTCGGTCGCGGCATTCCGCGCGAGCACTGCGACCTCTACACCATGGATGGTCGCAAGATCGGATTTGTCTCCTCCGGCACGCACTGCCCGTACATCGGCAAGGGGGTTGCCATGGGCTATATCCCCGTTGAGGAGATCGAGATCGGCAAGCATCTCAACGCCGACGTCCGCGGCCGCATGGTCGAGGTCGAGATCGTCAGGATGCCGTTCTACAAAGCGCAGTAAATACCCTTGACATACAACAAAATTTTAAGGAGGACTACACAATGACATTCCCTGAAGAGCTGAAGTATTCCAGAGACGACGAATGGGTCAAGATGCTCGACGATACCACCGCGCTTGTCGGCATCACGGACTATGCCCAAAGCGAAATGGGCGACCTCGTTTTCATCAATCTTCCCGTCGCCGGCGACGCCTGCGAGAAGGGAGTCGCTCTTTGCGACATCGAATCCGTCAAGGCGGTTTCCGACGTGGTTTGCCCCGTGACCGGCGAAGTCGCCGAGGTCAACGAGGAGCTTGCCGACGCGCCCGAGACCCTCAACAACGACCCCTACGGCGCGTGGATCGCCAAAATCGAGAACATCAGCGATTTTGAAGAGCTGCTGACCGCCGAAGAGTACAGAGCCTACCGCAACTGCTGAAAGATCAGCTTCATGCGCAGTCGGGTGACTGCGCATGAAAACTCAAGAAGAAAGGAAAGGTACGGAATATGGGATCTTATATTCCTCACACCGCCGAGCAGCGTGAGCAGATGCTTGCGCTTATCGGCGTCAAGTCCCTTGACGATCTTTACAAGAGCGTTCCGCACGATATGCTCATCGGCGACAAGCTGGCGCTTCCCGATGGCATGAGCGAGCTGGAGGTTCGGGAAAAGGTCACCGCCATGGCGGAGAAAAACAAGGTTTTCAAGACGGTCCTGCGCGGCGCGGGCGCGTACCGCCACTTTATCCCCGCCGTTGTCAAGTCCATCACCTCCCGCGAGGAGCTTGTCACCTGCTATACGCCGTATCAGGCGGAGATCTCGCAGGGCGTTCTTCAGGGCGTGTTTGAGTTCCAGACCATGATCTGCGA
>SAMEA3663235__coassemble_642_pt1 | contig 11219 bp, 8 predicted proteins | sample SAMEA3663235__metabat2_high_PE_010 | metagenome-assembled genome bin SAMEA3663235 (sample SAMEA3663235) | pig gut metagenome | biome: pig gut; feature: pig-associated habitat; material: faeces | place: China | collected 2013
ATGCGTCCCTGCGGAGCAGCGTACTTCTCACCGATGACGCCCTTGAGCTCCCTGGTGATATAAGCCATGACTGCTTCATCCACAGGAATGCCGGTGTCGAACTGAGCGGAGGCGGAGGCGAAGGCATAGTAGGTGTCGCCGCCGGCGGCGCAGAAGTTGTTGGTGACCACGGCGTAGATCTCATTTTCCTTGAATTCCTTGCCGTTGATGCTGTTGATCACAACACGGTTGATGCTCTTGGGTCCATAGTAGGTGGAGTTGGGATAGGTCTCTGCGTTGGCGTCATAAGCCTTACCGGTGTGAAGGGTAAAGTTGATGCCGCTCACCTGCGGGAAGCCGCCGATTGCGCCGGGCGTGCAGTAGGTGGACGCTTCAAGCGCCTCCAGAAGCTCAGCGCCGGTCACATAGACGACGGCAACCGTGTTGCCGAACGGCAGAACGGTATTGATGTCGTTCTTGGTGACGTCGCCCGGCTTGATGGCAGCGCGGATGCCGCCGCCGTTGGTAATGGCGACCACGTGGTCTTCATTGACGGTCAGACCGTCCTTGTTCTGCAGGACCTGCCAGACCATTGCATCGGTGATGAGGTCGCCGTTGTTGGTCTCGCTGTCGCGGTTGCCGTTGGGCGCCTTGGCGCCGTTGAGCTCGACCTTGCTGACGGCAAACTTGACGTCGTATTCCGCCTTCACGCGGTCAATGATCTTCTCAGCGGCGGCGGCAACGGCTTCATCCTTCGCCATCGTGTCGGTCACGGCAACGAGCTCGTTGCTCTCGATCTTCTTGCTTGCATCGTCAATGACGATCACGCCGATGTTTGCAAACGCGGTACCGGTGGACTGGATAGGCTCATTCTTGTCGCCCTTGGTCATCACCGTGTGGGAGTGACCGTCGATGATCATGTCGATCCCCTTGGTGTTGTTCCAAAGGTCATAAGAAGTATAGGGCTTGGTCTCATTGTCAACGCCGAGATGGCTCAGGCAGATCACAACATCAGCGTCCGCAAGAGCGTCGATCTGCTTCTGGGAAACCGCCCAAAGGTCGTCGATGGCAAAGGTCAGACCCTTGATGAGCGCAGGGTTGGCTTTGGTCTGGGCTTCAGGCGTCAGAAGACCGAAGAAGCCGACCTTCACGCCGGACTTGGTGGTGTAGGTGTAGTTCGCATCGAAGATGGTCGTGCCGTCAGCATCAAACACATCAGCGCAGACGACCTTGAACTCCGCCTTGGACATATTGTCCATGAGCTGCTCATAACCATAGTCAAGCTCATGGTTGCCGATGGTGACGACATCGTAGCCGGCAGCGTTCATCATTGCGACGGCATCGGCACCCTTGGTGGTGCTGACATTGGTCGTGCCCTGGCTGTAGTCGCCGGCGTCAACGAGGATGACCTCGGCACCCCTGGACTCATAGTCAGTCTTGAGCGCGGCAATGCAGGCATAGCCGGTAATTGCGCCGTGGACATCGTTCGAATGCAGGATAACGGTCTTCCCTGCGTAGGTCTGTTCCACCGCAGTCGTGCCGACCGCAGTGTCCTCTGCCGCCAGCGTGGTGACGCCCAGGGAGAGCATCATGGCGAAAGCGAGCAGAACAGATAAGAACTTGCGCATATTGTATTCCTCCTAATTGTTATTTTGGGCAGCCTACCCAATGATATTTTATTTTACTTTGTTTTTCCTCTTTGTACAAGCTGACAATATCATGAATCTCGGGCTTTTTTCTTGTTCCTTTTGACAATTTCTGATAAATCTGTGGAATTTCCGGAAAAATCGTGGTATTCTATCTCTGTCTTAGTCAACATTTCATTCTCTTAAAAGGAGTGATCGTTTCCATGAAAACTCTGCTCAGAGGCGGCTACGTCGTCAGCGGGAAAGGCTGCCGCCGCGCCGACGTGCTCATCAACGGCGAAACGGTGGAAAAGGTCGGGCATGTCCTTCCGGCGCTTGCCGGGGACGCGCAGGTCGTGGATGTCGGGGGCTGCTATCTCTTCCCCGGCTTTATCGACGCGCACACGCATTTTGACCTGGACGTGTGCAACACGACCACCGCGGACGATTTTGAGTCCGGCTCAAGATCCGCCATCCGCGGCGGCACGACCACTGTCATCGACTTTGCCTGCCCCAACAAGGGGGAAACACTCGCCTACGGGCTTTCCCTGTGGCACAAAAAGGCGGATGGGCGCTGCTACTGCGACTACGGCTTCCACATGACCATCGACGACTGGAACGAGGACATCGAAAAAGAGCTTGACGATATGTTTGCCGAAGGCATCACCTCGTTCAAGATGTATCTCACCTACCCCGCCATGATGATCGGTGACGGGGCGGTCTACCATGCGCTCAAGGCGCTCAGGCGCCGCGGCGGCATTGCGGGCGTGCACTGCGAAAATGCCGGCGTGATCGATGCGCGCATTGAGGAGCTCAAGGCTGAAGGCTGCGGCGCCGACGTTTCAAGCCATCCCATTGCCCGTCCGGACTACTGCGAAGCGGAGGCGGTCGCGCGCCTGCTGCGCATTGCGCAGGCGGCGGAGAGCCCCGTTGTCATCGTCCACACGACGAACAAAGCCGCGCTCGGCGAGATCGCGGCTGCGCGCCGCCGCGGGCAGAAGGTCTATGTTGAGACCTGCCCGCAGTATCTGGCGCTGGATGACAGCGTCTACTATGATCCCGACTACTCCAACGCCGCGCGCTTTGTCTGCGCGCCCCCGATCCGTACGCAGGAGGACAGCGAGGCGCTGTGGAAGGCGCTTCGCCGCGGCGAGGTGCAGACGATCTCCACCGACCACTGCTCCTTCACGCTTGAGCAGAAGGACATGGGCAGGGAGGATTTCACCAAAATCCCCGGCGGGCTTCCCGGTGTGGAGACACGCGGCGAGGTCATTTATACCGCGGGTGTCGCCGGCAAAAGGATGAGTCTTGCCGGTATGTGCCGCGCCCTTTCGGAAAACCCCGCCAGGCTTTACGGTCTGTTCCCGCGCAAGGGCGTCCTTGCCGAAGGCAGCGACGCCGACATCGTGGTCTACGATCCCAGGGCGAGCCATGTTCTGCGTGCGCAGGACATGGTCTCCAAAGCAGGCTACACTCCGTTTGAGGGCTTTCGCACCGAGGGCTCGATCGTCAAGGTCTATCTGCGCGGCATGCTTCAGGTCGACGGCGGCAAGGTCGTCGGCGACAAACACGGCGTTTACCTCAAACGCGGCAAATGTGAGCTGTAAGGAGGTCTTTTCATGCTGGATCTTCGCTTTGCGCTTTTTGCGCAGTTCCCCGCCCTTTTCCTGCTTGCCCTGATTTTTCTGGTCAATTATCTGACCGTCCGCAAGCGCTCTGCGGTCAAATCCGTTTTGTGGGTGCTGCTGTTCGGCGTGATGCTGGCAGTGTCGATCCTGTTCTGCTTTCTCGGCATTCAGGCGGAGTTCTGGACGATCAAAACACTCTTTCAGCTCTCCGTATGGAGCTGGCTCGGCGTGGCGCTGGTCATCGTATTCGTTCTTCTGCATCTTGTTCACACCGCGCAGAAGAAGCACGCAAAGCGCGTGATGGAAAAAGAGCTGAAAAAGGCGGAAATGCAGAAGGAGGAAGCCGTCGCACACGCCCGCGAGGAGGGACGGCAGGAGGGTAAGGCAGAGTGTGAATGTCACGATGTTGCGCCGGATATTCCCGCACAACCGGAAGCAGGCAGTGTGACGGAGGGCTGAATATGGAATCAAAACGCCCATATGTGGCATATTTTGACTTACTGCGTGTGGTCGCCATCTTTACCGTTGTCGCTGTGCATCTCTCGGCGCAGCACTGGCCCGATGTCGATGTCCATTCACGAGCATGGTTTGCTTTCAATCTGTACTGCAGCCTGGGCAAGTGGTCTGTTCCCATCTTTGTGATGATCAGCGGTGCGCTGTTTCTGGGGCGGGACACTGATGTGAATACCATTTTGAAAAAAAATGTGCTGCGCATTGCCATCGTGTTCCTCGTCTGGTCCGGCGCCTATGCGCTGATCGACCTTGTTTTCTACCGCGACACGCTTTTCGGCGCGTTTTCGCAGTTCGTTTCGGGGCACTATCATCTGTGGTTCCTCTTTATGATCGCAGGACTGTATCTAATCGTCCCGCTGCTGCGTCCCATCGTCCGGGACGATAGGCTCACGCGCTATTTTCTGCTGCTGGCGCTTATCTTTACATTTCTTCTGCCGCAGCTGGCATTATTCGTCTCCTTTGTATCGCCGCGCCTGAGCAATCTGATCAGCACGGTGATCATGTATACCTACCTGTATTTCCCGCTCGGCTTCACCGTCTACTTTGTCGGCGGATACTATCTCAGCCGGCGGGAGTTCAGCCGTAAGGAGGAACTTGTTTTATATGCCGCCGGCATCACGGGGCTTTTCTTCTCCGTGTTCGCCTCCCTTGCATACGCCAAGATGCAGGGTGCGGCAAGCGACCTCTTTTATACCTATAACTCCCTCAACATTCTGTTCTCGAGCGTCCCGATCTTTGTTTTTGCCAAGCAGCATCTGAATTTTCCGCACATGGGCGATCGGGCGCGTGCCATCCTGCGCACGCTGTCAAAATACAGCTTTGGCGTCTATCTCGTTCATCCCATGGTCATTGAGCTGCTGCAGCACTTTGGGATCGACACTTTCTCGTGCAACGCGTTTTTCTCCGTGCCGCTGCTCGCGCTTTTGGTGTTTGCCGTTTCGCTGGCGATCTCCGCAGTGCTGAACCGCATTCCTTTTTTCAAACGATTCGTATAAAAAATTCCGCCGAGGTCGGCGGAATTTTTTTACTCTTGATTCTTTTATGCTTCGGTCTTGATGCCGCGCTTGTCAAATTCCTCGACCAGCAGATCAAGGTCATTCGGCAGGCTCATCGGCTCGCCGCAGAACTTGATGGCATTGGCAACGTCCTTAAGACCGTTACCGGTGACGACGGAAACGACGGTGTCGTTCGCGCCGAGAACGCCCTGCTCGCAGAGCTTTTTCACCGCCGCCGTGCCGGTGACGCCGGCAGGCTCGCCGAACACGCCGGCCGTCTGCCCCAGCAGCTTCTGTGCCGCCATGATCTCCTCATCGGTGACGTTGACGACGATGCCGTTCGATTCACGGATCGCCATAAGAGCCTTGTCCGCGTTGCGCGGAACACCGACGGCGATGGAGTCGGCAAGCGTGTTTTCTTCCATGGGGAACCACTCTGCATTGTCCGCGATGGCGCGGTTGATCGGGTGGCAGCCCTCCGCCTGCGCGGAGATGAGGCGCGGGAGCCTGTCGATAAAGCCGATGGCGTAGAGGTCCTTGAGACCCTTCCAGACGCCCGCGATGGTGCAGCCGTCGCCGACGGAGATGGCGAGATAGTCGGGCATCTCCCAATTCAGCTGCTCGGCGATCTCGAGCGAGACCGTCTTCTTGCCCTCGGAGAGGTACGGGTTGATCGCGGCGTTGCGGTTGTACCAGCCCCACTTGTCGATAGCCTTCTTGGAAAGCTCAAAGGTCTCCTCGTAGTTGCCCTGAACGGAGATCACGTTCGCGCCGAAGGTCATCAGCTGTGCGACCTTGCCCTTGGGCGCGCGCTCAGGCACAAAAATGAAGGTCTTGAGACCGGCGGCCGCGGCGTTGCCGGCAAGAGAGGACGCTGCATTGCCGGTGGAGGAGCAGGCGATGATCCTGGCGCCGGCTTCGGTCGCCTTGGCGACCGCCATGGCGGAAGCGCGGTCCTTTAAGGACGCGGTGGGGTTCTGACCGTCGTCCTTCACCCACAGCTTCTTCAAACCGAGCTGTTTGGCAAGGCGCGGCTCCTCATACAGCGGGCTCCAGCCCACGCGCAGCGGCGTATCGGGCGTGGTCTCCTCGACCGGCAGCAGCTCGCGGTAGCGCCACATGGTATTCGGGCGGGTCTTGAGCATATCCTTGGTGAGGTGAGATTTGATGTAGTCGTAATCGTAGACAATATCGAGGATGCCGCCGCACGCGCAGTTGGTGAGGTTGGGCGTTGCCTCGTAGATCTTGCCGCACTTGACGCACTTTGCGTATTTTACATTTTTCATGGTATTTTCTCCTTGCTGAAAAAGGGGCAGTTTCCTGCCCCTTTTCCCTTTTTCTTAAAGCGCCTTGAGAAGACCGGTGGCATCGTTGAACTCGTTGATCAGTTCGTCGAGCTCCTTCGCCTGCGCATGGACGGCGTCCCAGGTATTTTCGGTGTCGTACCACTGGGCGTTGAGATCCTCGGTCTGCATGCCCTGCTGCTCGACCCAGGTGTAGTACTTGAGGTTGTGGACGCGCTTGCGCTCGGCATAGGTCAGCTCGATGAGGTTGTCGGTCTTGAGACCGAGCATGTGCAGCGCGTGATCCTTGGCAGCTTCGACGGCGGTGTAAGCGCCGTTCTGCTCGTTGAGCTCCTCCACGCGGGACTTGTACATCACGGCGGAGTCGGTCAGCACGGTGACGACGACGTCGTTCTCGGTGAGCTCATAATACTTGGCGAACTTGATGCAGCAAAGAACGTTGGCGATGCCGGAGATGCCCATCCAGGTGAACTTCTCGATCTGCTCGTCGGTCATGCCGATGCTCTTGAGGTACTCCTGACCTTCCTTGCAGTTGAAGAGGCGGAGCAGGCGCTGGGAGTCTTCGTCGTCAATGGCGATCGCCATGTCGGTGTTCTTGACGTTGTGGACCCAGGGGATATGCTTGTCGCCGATGCCTTCGATGCGGTGACCGCCGAAACCGTTGTCAAGGATGGTCGGGCACTGCAGCGCTTCGCCGACAGCGAGCTTCATGCCGGGATAGCGCTCCTTGAGGAGGTCGCCTGCGCTCATGGTGCCGGCAGAGCCGGAGGTAAAGCAGGCGCCGGCAAGGCGCTGACCGGGCTTCTTGACGGATTCAAACAGGTCAGACAGCGCGTAACCGGTGACATTGTAGTGCCACAGGGGGTTGCCCATCTCGGCAAACTGGTTGAAGATCATCATGGTGGGATCCTGCTTCAGCTCCCAGGTCTTGTCAAAGATCTCCTTGACGTTGGACTCGCAGCCCGGGGTGGCGATGATCTGACCGGCGATGGACTTGAGCCAGTCGAAACGCTCCTTGGACATATCCTGCGGGAGGATCGCAACGGAGTCGCAGGCGAGCAGCTTGGAGTTGAAGGCGCCGCCGCGGCAATAGTTGCCGGTGGAGGGCCATACGGCGTGATGATAGGTGGCGTCGAACTGACCGGTCACCAGACGCGGAGCCAGGCAGCCGAAGGATGCGCCGACCTTATGGCAGCCGGTGGGGAACCATTTGCCGGACATCGCCAAAATGCGGCAGGGAACGCCGGAAACGGAAGAGGGGATCTCCACGTAGTTGGGGGTCTTCTGATACAGACCGCCGGATTCCTTGGCCTCGTTGTGCCAGTTGATGCGGAACAGGTTGACGGGGTCCACGTCCCACAGACCGGTCTTGGAAAGCTTTGCCTTGATCGCCTCCGGGATCAGGTCCGGGTTCTGCATCTGCGCGATGGTCGGGATGATGATGTTATTTTCCTTTGCCTTCTGGATATTGTGCTGAAGGCCTTCCTTGTTGATGCTCAGATCGATCTTACCCATAGTTACTTATCCTCCTGTTGTTTGTCAATATAAGAATATAATGTGTATTTAGAAATCCCGAAGTATTTGGCGACCTTGTCGCCGGATTTGGTGATGAGGAACGCACCGTTCTGGCTCAAAAAACCGATGGCGCGCATCTTGTCCTCCTTGTTCATCAGAACGGCCGGCTTGCCCACAAGCGCCACCGACTGCTCGATCAGTCCGTCGAGCAGGTCGTTGACGTTGGTGATCTTTTCCGGTTCGGTCTGTGCCGCGTCCTGTGTGGCGGTCAGCTCGTGCACCGCGCTTTCCGCCATCAGCAGCGAAGAGATATCATAATTGATGCCGAGTATCGCAACGACCTTGCCGTTTTTGCCGCGGATATACATGGTTGAAGATTTTAAAATCTTTCCGTCAGGCGTCTTCGTCAGGTAGCTGAGATGATCCTCCGGCTGGGCATCCGCCCTGCGGACCTGCTCCATGACAACGTGAGACGCCCCGTCCCCCACCTTGCGGCCGGTGACGTGCCCGTTCTCAATGGCGACAATGGAATGCTCCGGATGCTTGGCGCCAACGTCGTGGATCACCACCTCACAGCTGCTTCCGAATGTTGCAGCAATTCCCTTGGCAATCTGCTTCAGTTCGTTTAAAATAACGGCTTCTATAGCTTATCTCCTCCTTCGCAGTTCCATTTGAGCTGTCCCTGCCTGCTTTTTCCGCATCGCAGACGGACAGCGCGCAGCAGACCTACCGTCTGGCATGTTCTATCATATCACAAATTATCAATATTGCAATCATTTTCTCAGAAAATTTTTTAGCTTTTCTAATTTTTTGTTTGACATCTGAAATACTTATGCTATGATAGGAGACAGAGAGAAAGACAACCTGCAATTCTTTGACTTTTCAATTTATGATACGGAGGTAACTGCAATGGATTTCGAAGCGATCAAAAAGGCCGCACAAGGCTATCAGGCTGACATGACCAAGTTCCTGCGCGACATGATCGCCATCCCCAGCGAGAGCTGCGAGGAGGAGGGCGTCGTCAAGCGCATTGCCGAGGAAATGAACAAGCTCGGCTACGACAAGGTCGAATTTGACAAGCTCGGCAACGTCATCGGCTGGATGGGCGAGGGCGACAAGATCATCGCCATCGACTCCCACATCGACACCGTCGGCATCGGCAACATCAACAACTGGGAAGCTGACCCCTATCAGGGCTACGAAACCGACACGGTCATCTACGGCCGCGGCGGCAGTGACCAGGAGGGCGGCATGGCTTCCGCTACTTACGGCGCCAAGATCATGAAGGATCTGGGGCTGATCCCCGAAGGCTACAAGATCATGGTCGTCGGCTCCGTCCAGGAGGAAGACTGCGACGGTATGTGCTGGCAGTCCATCGTCAATGAATACTTCAACGGTCCCGAGGATGCCCGCAGCAAGATCGAGTTCGTCATCTCCACCGAGCCGACCGACGGCGGTATCTACCGCGGTCACCGCGGTCGTATGGAGATCCGCGTGGACGTCCACGGCGTCTCCTGCCACGGCAGCGCGCCCGAGCGCGGCGACAACGCCATTCACAAGATGGCTGAGATCATCGAAAACGTCCGCGACCTCAACGAGAACGACGCTTCCGACAGCACCGAGATCAAGGGTCTTGTCAAGATGCTCGACAAGAAGTACAACCCCGAGCACTATGAGGATGCCAACTTCCTCGGCCGCGGCACCTGCACCACCTCCCAGATCTTCTACACCAGCCCCAGCCGCTGCGCTGTCGCTGACTCCTGCGCGATCTCCATCGACCGCCGCATGACCGCCGGTGAGACCTACCAGTCCTGCCTGAAGGAAATTGAGGATCTCCCCGCCTGCAAAAAGTACGCCGACGACGTCAAGGTCTCCATGTACATGTACGACCGTCCGGCATGGACCGGTCACGTTTATGAGACCGAGTGCTTCTTCCCCACCTGGATCAACAAGGAATCCGCTCCTCACGTGCAGGCTCTCGTCGACGCGCACCACGCCCTCTGGGGCAAAGAGCGCATCGGCGCTGACGAAAAGGCGATGTCCACCCGCGCCGGCCGCCCGCTGACCGACAAGTGGACCTTCTCCACCAACGGCGTTTCCATCCAGGGTCGCTACGGCATCCCCTGCGTCGGCTTCGGTCCCGGCGCCGAGTCTCAGGCACACGCTCCCAACGAGATCACCTGGAAGCAGGATCTCGTCGTCTGCGCCGCCGTGTACGCCGCAGTTCCCGGTCTGTACAAGCCCGAGAACAAGGACGGCTCCGCCACCTCCTTCCGTCAGGAGCTCACCGGCAACGAAATCCGCTGAACCGCAGATAAAACGATACAAGATACAATATAAGGAGACAACATCATGAGCAAGACTGTTGAACTGGCCCGTCATCTCGAAACCCTGCACATCAACAACATGTACAAGAACGATTTCTATTGGACCTGGGACAAGACCGATGAAGAAATCGATGCCGTTTTCACCGTGGCGGACGCCCTGCGTGACCTGCGTGAGCGCAACAAGAGCACCCGCATCTTCGATTCCGGTCTCGGCATCTCCATCTTCCGCGACAACTCCACCCGTACCCGTTTCTCCTTTGCCTCCGCCTGCAACCTGCTCGGTTTGGAAGAGCAGGTGCTTGACGAGAAGGTGAGCCAGATCGCCCACGGCGAGACCGTCCGCGAGACCGCCAACATGGTCTCCTTCATGGCCGACGTCATCGGTATCCGCGACGATATGTTCATCGGCGAGGGTCACAAGTATCAAAAGACCTTCATCGACGCGCTCGAAGAGGGCTACCGCGACGGCATCCTGGAGCAGCGTCCCACGCTCGTCAACCTCCAGTGCGACGTGGATCACCCCACGCAGTGCATGGCCGACATGCTCCACATCATCCATTACTTCGGCGGCGTGGAGAACCTCAAGGGCAAGAAGGTCGCTATGACCTGGGCTTACAGCCCCTCCTACGGCAAGCCTCTGTCCGTTCCTCAGGGCGTCATCGGTCTCTTTACCCGTTTCGGTATGGACGTCTGCCTCGCTCACCCCGAGGGCTACGAGGTCATGCCCGAGATCGAAGAGATCGCCAGAAAGAACGCCGCGGCCACCGGCGGCAGCTTCACCAAGTGCAATGACATGAAGGAAGCTTTCAAGGACGCCGATATCGTTTATCCGAAGTCCTGGGCTCCGTTCGCCGCGATGGAAGAGCGCACCAAGCTCTATCAGAAGGGCGACAAGGCCGGCATCGACGCGCTGGAGAAGAAGCTCCTCGCCCAGAACGCCGAGCACAAGGATTGGGCCTGCACCGAAGAGATGATGAAGCTCACCCGCGACGGCAAGGCGCTGTACCTGCACTGCCTGCCCGCCGACATCACCGGTCTTTCCTGCCCCGAGGGCGAGGTCGACAACAGCGTGTTCGACCGCTACATCGTTCCTCTGTACAAGCAGGCTTCCTACAAGCCCTATATCATCGCCTCCATGATCTTCCTTGCCAAAGTCAAGGATCCCGTCAAGGCTCTGATGGCAATGGACGCCGCTGACAAGCAGCGCAAGATGTTCTAAATAGCAAAAAAGGGGGGCAGCATTCCCCCCTTTTTTATCGGTACATCAATACTATGGTAAAGAGTAAGAGGTAAAAAAGCATGTCCAAGAGAATTGTTATCGCGCTCGGCGGCA
>SAMEA3663235__coassemble_670_pt1 | contig 10892 bp, 5 predicted proteins | sample SAMEA3663235__metabat2_high_PE_010 | metagenome-assembled genome bin SAMEA3663235 (sample SAMEA3663235) | pig gut metagenome | biome: pig gut; feature: pig-associated habitat; material: faeces | place: China | collected 2013
GCCCTTCCGCCGGCGGCAACGGAGGATTTCCCCGCCGACAGCTTCAGCTCCGCTCCCTCCATCGTGCGGCAGACGCCGCCCGCCTCGCGCACGATCAGCATGCCCGCGGCGTAGTCCCACGGGGAAAGGGCAAGCTCGAAGTACACGCCCGCGCGTCCCGCGGCGGCGGAGCAGAGATCCAGCGCCGCGCTGCCCTCGCGCCGCACGTCGAGACTTGCTTCAAACGCTTTGCGCGCAAGCTGGAAGCAGCGCGGCGCAAGCGTCACGTCGTAGGGCGTGCTGCCGAAGCAGACAATGGTTTCACAGAGCGGTCCATCGTCGGCATGGATCGGTTTGCCGTTGAGAAACGCGCCGCCGCCGAGCGTCGCGGTGAACAGTTCCCCGGCATAGGGATTGTAGATCGCCGCCGCCTTCAGCTCGCCGCGCTCGGCGTAACCGACGGAGATGCAGCTGTGGCGAAAGCCGCGGACAAAATTCATCGTGCCGTCGATCGGATCGATGACAAAAAGCTGCGCGGCTTCGATGTCGTCCCTGCGCTCCTGCTCCTCGCAGAAAAAGCGCGCCTGCGGCGCCGCTTCGCGCAGCCGCCGCATCAGCAGCTCCTGCACCCTGCGGTCGCATTCCGTCACCACGTCGCGGCACGAGCTTTTCTTCTCCGCCATGACGCCGTGCGCCTCCAGCATCAGCTTCGCCGCCTCGTGTGCGGCGTCCGTCATATGCTGCAAAACGATCGTTTTGTCCATGCTCTCAATTCCTCTCCAGATAGATCATCAGCGCCGCGAGATCGGCAGGGCTGACGCCGGAAATGCGCCCCGCCTGCCCCAGGTTCTGCGGACGGATCGCAGCGAGCTTTTCGCGCGCTTCGAGCCGCAGCCCGTCGATGCTCTGGTAGTCGATGCCCTCGGGCAGCGTTCTGCGCTCCAGCCGCGCAAATTCCGCGACCTCCGCCATCTGGCGGCGGATGTAGCCCTCATACTTGACCGCGATCTCCACGCTTTCGGCAAGCGCCTTCGGAAACGCCGCGCAGCCGTCGTCAAACGCGCGCAGGTCGTCGTAGCGGAGCTGCGGTCGGCGCAGCAGCGCAATGAGCGGACTGCCGTCGCGCACCTCCGCCGTGCCGCGTGCGCGCAAAAGCGCGTTGAGCCTGTCCGACGCGCCCACGCCCGTATGCTCCAAACGCCTGATCTCGCGGTCGATCGTTTCATATTTTTCCCTGACGGCGGCAAGCTGCGCATCGGAAACAAGACCGATGCGGTGTCCGATCCCGGAGAGACGCTCGTCGGCGTTGTCCTGCCGCAGCACAAGGCGGTATTCGCTGCGCGAGGTCATGATGCGGTACGGCTCATTCGTGCCCTTGGTCACAAGATCGTCAATGAGCGTGCCGATGTAGGACTGCTCACGCCCCAGAATGAGGGGCGCTTCGCCCTTGATCTTGAGCGCCGCGTTCACGCCCGCGACAAAGCCCTGCACCGCCGCCTCCTCGTAGCCGGACGAGCCGTTGAACTGCCCCGCGCCGTAAAGTCCGGAAATGCGCTTGAGCTCCAGCGTGGGGCGAAGCGCCGTGGGGTCGATGCAGTCATATTCGATGGCGTATGCCGGGCGCATCATCTCCGCGTGCTCCAGACCGGGTACGGAGTGCAGCATCTGAAGCTGCACCTCCTCGGGCATGGAGGAGGAAAAGCCCTGAATATACAGCTCGTCCGTGTCAAGTCCCATCGGCTCGATGAAAAGCTGATGGCGCTCTTTATCGGGAAAACGGACGATCTTCGTTTCGATACTCGGGCAGTAGCGCGGACCGACGCCCTCGATGACGCCGGAGTAGATCGGGCTTCTGTCCAGATTCTCACGGATGATGCGGTGCGTCTCCTCGCTCGTGTAGGTCAGGTAGCACACCGCCTGGTTGCGCGGCGCAGCGGCGGTGGAAAATGAAAACGGGATCGGTGTTTCGTCGCCGTCCTGCCGCTCCATCCCGGAAAAATCGACGCTGCGCGCGTTGACGCGCGGCGGCGTGCCGGTCTTGAAGCGGCGCAGCGGCAGCCCCAGCGCCGCAAGCTTTCCGGCAAGCGTCACGGAAGCGTGCATGCCGTCAGGTCCGCCGGAGCATACGCATTCGCCCACGATCGTGCGTCCGGCGAGGTACGTTCCCGAGCAGAGGATGACGGCTTTCGCCTCATATACGCCGCCGGTGCTCGTCACGACGGACTTGACCTTCCCGTCCTCCACGCGCAGGTCGACGACCTCCGCCTGGCGGAGGAGCAGGTTTTCCTGCGCTTCCAGCGTGTGCTTCATAATGCTCTGATATTTGCGGCGGTCCGCCTGCGCGCGCAGCGACCACACCGCGGGACCTTTGCCGCGGTTTAAAAGGCGGTACTGGATACACGCCTGATCCGCAGCCTTTGCCATCTCGCCGCCGAGCGCGTCCAGCTCACGCACGAGGTGTCCTTTGCCCGTGCCGCCGATGGCAGGATTGCAGGGCATGTTGCCCACCGCGTCAAGGTTCATGGTAAAGCACACCGTCTTCATGCCGAGACGCGCCGACGCGAGCGCCGCTTCGATTCCTGCGTGTCCCGCGCCGATGACGGCAACATCATAGCTGCCGGCAAAAAACTCCTGCATGCACTCAGCCCCTTTCCCATGTAATGACCGCCACCTGCGGACGGTTGAAAATACGCGGCACAAAGCGCGGCGAGTTGCCGAGCCCACGGCTGACAAAAAGCGCCGCGCCGTTGTCCTCGTAAAGCCCCGCCGTATGCGTGGGAAACAGATTGTGCTGCGTGCCGAACAGCCCGCCGAAAAACGGCAGACGCCAGATGCCGCCGTGCCCGTGCCCGGAGACCGTCAGATCCGCGCCGAGCAGACTGTACTGCGTTTCAAAGCGGTCGTTCCGGTGCGCCAGCAGCACCCAGTACACCTCGCCGTAAGCGGCGTACACCTCAGAGGCGAGCATCTCCGGCGTTTTCTGATCGGCATAGCCGTTGGGGTCGTCGATCCCCGCAAGCACGACGGTATCGCCGCCGCGCTCGATAGGCACAAATTCGTTCGACAGCACCGTCACGCCGGCAGCGCGCAGCGTTTTCTTCAGCTCCGGCACGATGCCGCTCGCCCACTCGTGGTTTCCGGTGACGTAATAGGTCGGCGCGATGGCGCTGAGCGCCGAAGCAAGCGATGCGCTGTACTCCTGCGCGTTTTGCGTGTGCTCGTCCACAAGATCGCCGGTCAAAAAGATCGCATCGGGCGATTGCTCCACAACGGCGGCGAGAAGCCTTTCGTTGTCTTTTCCGAACATCTTTCCGTGCAGATCGCTCAGCACCGCGGCGGTAAACCCGTCAAAGCCCTCGGGCAGGTGCGCCGAGCGGCAGGTAAACGTTTCCGTCTGCAGGCTCACGTTGCCCCGGATCAGCGCGCCGAGCAGCAGCGCCGCCAGCACCAGGACGAGCCGCCGCGCTCTATGCGGTTTTTTCGTGCGTTTTGCCATAGCTTCTCCAAACGATAAAAATACCTCTCGCCGCCCCGTCCTTCGCGCGGGTGCGCGGCAAAGGGTAAAGGGCAGCGGAAAGCTGCCCTTTATTGTATCACATGCTTTTATGGGGAACAAGGAAATTATTCCGCGCTCTTCAGACTTTCCACCATATCGATCTTCTTCATCTTAAAATGAGCGATCAGATTCACCAGGAAGGAGAACAGCGCCGTCAGCACCGCGGCGTACAAATAGCTTTTCGGATCGGTCTCGCGGCCGAACATCATCAGGTCGATCTCCGTGGAAAGGACCAGCCATGTGTGCAGATAGTGTCCCATCAGGATGCCAACCGCAATGCCGATGAACGTCAGCACAATGTTTTCGCGGTAGACGTAGGCTGACACCTCGCCGTCATAGAACCCGAGCAGCTTGATCGTTGCCAGCTCGCGCAGACGCTCGGTAATGTTGATGTTGGACAGATTGTAGAGCACCACCACCGCCAGCGCCGCCGCAGCAAGAATGACGATGACCACCACGAAGTCGATCCTCTCCATACTATGCTGATAGGTGTCCTGTGTATCTCTCATGCGCGTGGTGGCCGCCACGCCGTTGAGGCTCAGCAATTCTTCAAACAGCGCGCTGCAAAGCTCCTCGTCGTCGCTCTCCAGCGTCAGCAGGTACGCGCCCGTCTCCGCCGGCGTGCCGAAGGTCTTTTCATAATAGCCCGGCGTCATGTAAATAAAATGCCCCGTGTAGTGCTCAAAAATTCCCGCAACGGTCACGTTCGCGCGCGCATCGCCGTCAATGAGGAAGGTGTCGCCCACCGTGATGCCCAACAGCTCGCTGAGCTTCTGGTCGATGTAAACGCCGCCGTCGTCCAGCGTAATCGTTTCGCCGGTCTTGCAGTCGTACAGCTCCATAAAGCGCGGCAGATCGCCGGGCTGCAGCACCTCGACATAGGCGGTGACGGAATAGTCGTCCGACGCCGCCGTAGCGGAGCTGATGTCGCAGCGGGCGAGATCTGTCACGCGCGTATCCGTCGTGAGAAATTCCTCGATCGCTTCGCGCTCCTCGCTCAGCACACTGTCGGAAAGCACGACCTGCGCCGTGTAGTGGAACAGTTCGCTGTACTGGCGCGTCATCGTGTAGAGGATCGAAGAGCGCAGACCGAAGCCCGCGATGATCAGCGCCGTGCAGCCGCCGATGCCGATGACCGTCATCCAAAAGCGCTTCTGATAGCGGAAGAGGTTGCGCGCCGTGACCTTGTGGATAAACTTCAAACGCTTCCACAGAGGTCTGATGTACTCCAGAAAGACGCGCTTGCCCGCCTTCGGCGTACGCGGACGCATCAGACTCGCCGGCACCTCGCGCAGCGTGGACAGGCACGCCCACAGCGTGGAGACCGTCGTGCAGACGACTGCCGCCAGTACGGAAAATGCGGAAATGTCCGGGTAGGCGCGCAGCTCGATATCCGGCACCTGATACATGATCTGATAGGCCGTGAAGATCATTTTGGGGAAGACCGTGTAGCCGATCAGAAGTCCCAGCACGCCGCCGATCACGCTCGGCAGCAGACCGTAGCCGATGTACTTCGCGGAAATCGCAAGGCGGCTGTAGCCCAGTGCCTTGAGCGAGCCGATCTGAATGCGCTGTTCCTCGACCATGCGCGTCATCGTCGTCAGGCACACCAGCGCCGCGACCAGGAAAAAGATGACCGGGAAGACAGAGGCAAGGTTGCCCATGCGGTCGGCATCCTGCCCGAAGCCCGTATAGCCGGGGTTGTAGCTGCGGCTCATCACGTACCATTCGCCGCGCTCGATCTCCGCGACCTTGCGGCGTGCATCGGCGATCTCACGCTCTGCGTCGGCGATTTTTTCCTCCGCCTCTGCCTTGCCGTCCAGATACTCCTGATAGCCGTCGGCGTATTCCTGCTCACCGTCGCGCAGCTCGATCAACGCGTCGGCAAGCTCGGTTTCCGCGTCCGCGATCTCGTCAAGACCGTCATAGTATTCTCTCCAGCCGTCGTCCAGCTCCCTGCGCGCATCGCGCAGCTCCTGCTCGCCGTCGCGCAGCTCGATCAGCGCGTCGGCAAGCTCGGTTTCCGCGTCCTCCAGCTCCTGCTCCGCGGAGCGAAGCTCCTTTCTGCCGTCGTAGTACTGCTCCCAGCCGTCGTCCAGCTCCGCCCGCGCGGAGACGAGCTGCTGATAGCTCGTTTTGACCGCATTGGCGTCTTGCGGGATGTCCTCCTCGCTCGCTTCCAGCTGCCGGAGCGTCTCCCGCGCGCTTTGGCGCGTCATGCCCTGCGCGGCAAGCCCGGCATCGATCTGAGCAAGCGCGGCGTCGACCTGCGCCCGCTGGGCGAGCAGAGTTTCCTCGGTGGAAGCGTCACCGAGCTGCGCGTACAGCGCTGCAAGCTGCTCCAGCTCGTCAAGCTGCTTGACCGTGCTGCGCAGCTGCGTGATCTGCGCGCGCAGAGCGTTTAGTGCTGCGTCCACGCGGGTGTGCACCTCACCGGAGGAGCCCTCTTTCACCAGCGCTCTGCCCAGCTCGTCTGCACTCGCGCAGCCGCTCGCCTGCAAAAGATAGTCTTCTGCAAACGCATCAAAGGCGTCCTTGCCCTCCTGATACTCCGCTTCGCCGTCCTCCAGCTTGCGGCGGGCGCTTTCCAGCTCCGCAAGACCGTCCTGGTATTCGGCAAGACCGTCCTCGTATTTCTTTTTGCCGTCCTCGTATTTCTCCGCGCCGTCACGCAGCTCCTCCACGCCGTCGGCATACTCCTGCTCGCCGTCCTGCAACTCGATATACGCGTCCGCGACCTCGATCTTGGCGTCGGCAAGCTCCTGTGCGCCGTCGCGATACTCCTGCCAGCCGTCGTCCAGCTCTTTGCGCGCATCGGCAAGCTCGCGCTCGGCCTTGCCCAGCTCCTCGTCGGCTTCGGCTTTGGCGTCATCCAGCTTCTGCTGCGCGTCGTCCAGCTTCTCCGTCGCCTCGTCCACAAGCTCGTCATGGCGCAGCGCGGCACGCTCGTCGCCCAGCGGCTCGAGCGCGTCGATCACGGCGTCAACGGAATCGTCATACTCCTCATAAAACGCGGTCAGCTCCGCCGCGCCCTTTACGCGCAGATTGATCGCCGTGTAGTAATCGAGCGAAAACGCGTCCTTCGGCAGATACAGGTACGCCTTCACCGTGCCGGCGCCGAGCGTGGAGGTGCCGCGCTCAACGCTGAAATAGACCGGGGAGCGGATCGTACCGACGACCTTGAAGCGCTCATGCCGGAGCGCGTCCTCCATCTGCTCGGACGGCGTGAGCGTGATGCTGTCCCCGAGCTCGATGTCAAGCTGGTCGAGCAGCATCTCCTCGACCACGCACTCGTCTGTCCTTTGCGGCATGCGCCCCTCTCGTAAAACCACGTTGTTGATGTCGCAGTCGGTGAGGGAATAGACCTTCGCCACGAGGTCGGCATTGTCCGACGCCGCGTAGGCGTCGATCACGTACACCGCCTCGCCGGACTCCACCTCTTCGCGCGCGAGGAGCGCGGCAAGGTCGCCGTCCGTCAGTCCGAGGTTGGACAGCACCTGAATGTCGGCAAGGTGCAGCGAATCCGCATAATCGTCGCCGGTGTGCTTCATGTCCGGCGCAGTCGCCTTGAGTCCGGAGAGGAACGCGACCGAAAGCGCCACCAGGATCAGAATCGACAAAAAGCGGCTTCTTGTGTTGCGGATCTCGCGCAGGAAATCCTTGTTCATGGCGCTGCGCATCGTGCGTTCCTCCTTTCCTCAAAGTTCAAGCCGTTTTTTTACCACTCGATGTTTTCCACCGGCGTGGGAGTATTGTTCGTTACCATTTCCGCGACCGTGCCGTTTTTGATGCGGATCACGCGGTCTGCCATCGGCGTGAGCGCGCTGTTGTGCGTGATGACCACGACCGTCACGCCCTTGTGCCGGCAGGTGTCCTGCAGGAGCTTCAAGATCTGCTTGCCCGTGATATAGTCCAGCGCGCCCGTCGGCTCGTCGCACAGCAGCAGCTTGGGATTCTTGGCAAGCGCGCGGGCGATCGCCACGCGCTGCTGCTCGCCGCCGGAGAGCTGTCCGGGAAAGTTGTTCGCGCGCGCGGAGAGCCCGACCTCCTCCAACACGGTACCCGCATCGAGCGGATCGCGGCAGATCTGCGCGGCAAGCTCCACGTTCTCAAGCGCCGTGAGGTTGCCCACGAGGTTGTAAAACTGGAACACAAAGCCGATGTCGTGGCGGCGGTAGGTCGTGAGCTGGCGGGAATTATAGCCGCTCACCTGTGCGCCGTCCACAAGGATCGTCCCCTCCGTGCAGGCGTCCATGCCGCCGAGCATATTCAGCACCGTCGTCTTTCCTGCGCCGGAGGGTCCCACGATCACGCAGAACTCCCCGCGTTCGATATGAAAACTGATATGATCCACGGCGCGGATCTCGACCTCGCCGCTGTGGTAGACCTTGGAAACATCCTGAAAGCTGACAAAAGGCTCCATTTCCGTCTCTCCCTGTCGAAATATATTATTATTATTGATTATTATAGGGTCATACGCTTCCGTTTGCAAGGGTTGTTTGTCTATCTTGCATGAATTTTGTGTAAACTTTTTGGATAAAACCGTGAAATCCGAAGCTTGTTTCGCAAAAGTTCCTATGGTACAATAACGGTGAAATCTGAAAAAGGAAAGGAGCGTGAGAACCACTATGATGGAAAACTTCATCGCGTATGATGTCGACGACATGATCTTCGGCGACATTCGGCAGATCGTCAGCGAGCGCTGAGCGGTATTGCCATCGGAAGGAACCACGCGAGAACGCGTGGCTTTTTTGTTTTTATCGCCGAATTTGGCGTTTGGATAAATCCCCGGCACGGCTTTTCCCGCGGGACGGGCAAATTTTGCGCGGAACGGGGAATTTTTCTTGCGTTTATCCTGCCGGTATGATACAATTTTTCGGCTAATGAAGAACCGACAAGGAGAAATGACGATGGCAGTGATCGAATACGACGGCTATAAGCAGAAACTGCTTGCCATGGACGAAACCTTTGAAAACCTCTACAAGGCGCTTGAGATCGAGTCTGCCCGGCACGAGATCGAGCGGCTGGAGCTGGAAGCTCATGAGGAGGGCTTCTGGAACGATCTGGAGCGTTCCCAGAAAAACCAGATGCGCTCCAAGCAGCTGCAAAACAAGGTCCACCGCTACGAAAAGCTGCTCTCCTCCCGCGACGACCTGCTTGCCCTCATTGAGATGGGCACTGAGCTGGACGACGACAGCCTGCTGCCTGAGCTGCAGGAGGGCTATGCGGAGCTGGAAAAGCGCATGGAGGAAGCGCGTCTTGCGACGCTGCTCTCCGGCGAATACGACAACTGCAACGCGATTTTGACCTTCCACGCCGGCGCCGGCGGTACCGAGGCGCAGGACTGGGCGCAGATGCTTTACCGTATGTATATGCAGTGGAGCAACAAGCATGGCTTCGAGTTTGAAATGCTGGACTATCTTGACGGCGACGAAGCCGGTCTCAAGAGCGCGACCGTCATGGTCAAGGGCGAAAACGCCTACGGATATCTCAAGGGCGAAAACGGCGTGCACCGCCTGGTGCGTGTTTCTCCGTTCGACGCCAACGCCCGCCGTCAGACCTCCTTTGCCGCGCTCGAGGTCATGCCCGAGCTGCCGGAGGACATCGAGGTCGAGATCCGTCCCGAGGACATTGAAATGCAGGTCTACCGTTCCAGCGGCGCCGGCGGTCAGCACGTCAACAAGACCTCCTCCGCCGTGCGTCTGATCCACAAGCCCACCGGCATCGTCACCGCCTGCCAGACGCAGCGTTCCCAGTTCCAGAACCGCGACTACGCCATGCAGATGCTCAAATCCAAGCTGATGGAGCTCAAGCTTCAGCAGCACGCGGAGAAGATCAGCGACATCAAGGGCGTGCAGCTCAAGATCGAATGGGGCAGTCAGATCCGCTCCTATGTTTTCATGCCGTACCAGCTTGTCAAGGATACGCGCACCGATTACGAAACCGGCAACATTCAGGCGGTCATGGACGGCGACCTGGACGGCTTCATCAACGCTTACCTCACCAAATCCGCCAACGGCGAACTGAAAAAATAAAAATTCGCCGCCGGCAAGGCGGCGAATTCAATGTGTGCTTATGGAAAACAATCTCAGAGAAAACAAAATGGGCACGATGCCCGTCGGGAAGCTTCTTTTCACCATGGCCTGGCCGATGATGCTCTCCATGCTCTTTCAGGCGCTTTACAATATTGTGGACAGCTACTTTGTCGCCAAGCTCTCGCAGGACGCGCTCAACGCCGTGTCCCTCGCGTTTCCGCTGCAAAACCTGTGCATTGCCTTTGCCGGCGGAACGGGCGTCGGCATGAACGCGCTGCTCTCCCGCTCGCTGGGTGAGAAAAATCAGAAAGCCGCCGACCGGGCCGCCAACACCGGCATTTTCCTCTTCCTCTGCAATGCCGCGCTCTTTGCGCTCATCGGGTTGACCCTTGCAGGACCCTTCTTCCGCTTCCAGACGAAAAATGCACAGATCATTGCCTACGGTACGGATTATGTCCGCATCTGTCTGGGACTGTCGCTCGGACTTTTCATGCAGATGTGCATGGAGCGCCTGCTCCAATCCACCGGCCGCACCAACCTTGCCATGATCGCGCAGATCACCGGCGCCGCGATCAACATGATCCTCGACCCGATCATGATTTTCGGTCTGTTCGGCTTCCCGCGGCTTGAGGTCGCAGGCGCTGCGGTGGCGACCCTGTGCGGTCAGTTTATCGGCGCTGCGCTCGGCATTTTCCTCAACATCCGGAAGAATGCGGAGATCCATCTGCGCCTGCGCGACATCCGACCGCATAAAAGGACTGCGGCGGAGATCTACGCCATCGGCATTCCGTCGATCATCATGCAGTCCATCGGCTCTGTGATGACCTTCGGCATGAACAAGATCCTCATCTCCTTCACCGAGGCCGCGACCGCCGTGTTCGGCGCGTACTTCAAGCTTCAAAGCTTCATCTTCATGCCGGTGTTCGGGCTGAACAACGCCATGGTTCCCATCGTCGCGTATAACTACGGCGCGGCGAAGCCGGAGCGCCTCAAAAAGACTGTCAGGCTCACCATTGCGACCGCGGTCTGCATCATGAGCATCGGCTGCGCGCTCTTTGAGCTGATCCCATCGCAGCTGCTCGGTCTGTTTGCCCCGTCGGAGGAGATGCTCTCCATCGGCACGACGGCGCTGCGCATCATCGGCATGCATTTCCCGTTTGCGGGCTTCTGCATCATTGCGGGAAGTGTCTGTCAGGCGCTCGGCAAACCCGTCTATGCGCTCATCAACTCCGTCTGCCGCCAAATCATCGTACTGCTGCCGGCGGCTTTTCTGCTGTCGCTGACGGGAAGGCTGGAGCTTGTCTGGTTTGCCTTCCCCATTG
>SAMEA3663235__coassemble_865_pt1 | contig 9480 bp, 8 predicted proteins | sample SAMEA3663235__metabat2_high_PE_010 | metagenome-assembled genome bin SAMEA3663235 (sample SAMEA3663235) | pig gut metagenome | biome: pig gut; feature: pig-associated habitat; material: faeces | place: China | collected 2013
TGGTCCGCCGGTGCGGCGCAGCCGGTGAGCAGCAGCACGCACAGCAAACATGCAATCATTCGCTTCATCTGATGGTTTTCCTTTCTGCCGCGCTCCGGGCGCAAAATGACCGCGAAAAGGAGGGCTCATTTTGCCCTGTTCCCAGCCTGCCGCATAAGAAGCGGAAAAGCGGCGTTTCAGGCGGGGGTCAGCGCCTGTTTTCACCCTTTGCCTCCCGGCACGCCGCGCACTCGCCGTAGAGCATCGTGCGGCGCGGATTGATGGCAAAACGGTGCTCCTGCTCCAAATGCCGGTAAAGCGGCGAAAGCTGCTCGCAGTCGATGTGCGTGATTTTTCCGCAGCTTTCACACTTGAGCAGAAAGCAGTCGCCGTCTTCGTCGTGCTCGCAGTAGCGGTAGTACGCGCCCTCCTCGGTGAGGACCTTGTGGATATGCCCCTGCTTCTCCAGCTTTTCAAGCTGACGGTATACGGTGGCCACGCCGACCGCCTCGCCGCGGCGGCGCAGCTGCTCCAGCAGGTCATTCACGCTCACGCACTCGTCATGATGCTGCGCGATGCACTCCAGCACCGCCTTTTGCTGTTTGGTAATATAGGTGGCCATGTGCGCCTCCCGAATCTGATAATGAAAATCATTTTCAAATTATAACAGCAATTTTCCCGCTGTCAAGCTTTTACGGGAACTTTTGCTGTCTTTTCCGCGCCTAATATGATATAGTGAGAACGCAAACGTTATGATACGGGAGGTTTCATTTATGAAACGCATTTTTTCCCTCCTTCTTGCAGGGCTTCTTGTTTTCCTGCTTGCCGCGTGCGGCGCCCCTGCGGCGCCGGCTTCGCCCGACGCCGCTTCCGACGGCTCGCCCGCGCTCAAGCTCGACACGCTCAATGTCGAATTTGCCATCGGTGAGCGCGATGCGGATGAGCTGATGCGGCTTCAAGCCGAGCTGCCGCCGCTGCTCCTTTCCGCGCTTGAAAACGAAAACGTGACGGTGGAGACCGTCAGCATCACCTTCGGCGCGTCCGCCGAGGCAACCGCACAGGCACTTGAAGACGGCAGCGTTGACGTTGCGTTTCTGCCGAGTGAGGCGTTCGTTCTGTCCGATCCTCCGCTGCGCCTGATCGCGGTGGAAAACATGTCTGTTCCCGCAGGGGAATATTTCCCGGACATTGACTTTGCCGCCCTTCCGGATGTTGCTGCAGATAGCCCCATCTATGAAAACATCGTCGCTGGTTCCGATGACACACCCGTGGCACTCGGTGCTGCCTTTTCGCGCGCGCTCGTGATGCTCTGCGCCAGTGCAGACGGCAACGCGGTCATGCAGCGTTACGGCAGTGCATCTTATCTCATTTCCGGACATCCCGGCACGCTGCTCACCCCGCTCGTCACCTGCCTGACGCTCGAGGTGGAGGAATAAACCAGCAAAAAAGAGGACTTTGACAGTCAGTCAAAGTCCTCTTTGGTATGTTCGCTCTTACAGCAGCATTTGTATCCCGTTGTCCTCAATGCCGATCTCAATGCGCGGCGCGCCCGGCGCGTATTCGCCGTCGAGCGTCCACGGGATATTCTCCTCCGTCTCCGCAACGACATGCTTCACATGGCGGAAGATCAGCCCCGCGGAGCTTTCATAGTCCTGATACACCAGCGCGCGGATCAGCGCCTGTACCGCCTGCGGCGATTTCGGCACCGGCACGAGCAGCAGCTCAAACTGTCCGTCGTTAAAGGAGACCTTCTCCGGCGAGATCTTCATCAGTCCCGCGATAGAGGTCGAGTTGCTTACCGCGCCGAACAGATATTCCCCGCGGATCGGCTCCCCGTCCGCCGTGATCGTCATGCGGTAGGGACGCAGCGTCTCAAGATCCTTGACGCCTTCGAGCATGTATGCAAAGTGACCGAACATGTTCTTGATATCCTGCGGCACGGTATAGGTGGTGCGCGTAAACGCGCCGAACGATGCGACATAAACAAAATTCCGGCTGCCGAACACACCGACGTCCAGATCCCGCTTTTCCATGCGCATGGCTCGCTGCGCCGCCACCGCGAGATCGGAGGAGATATTCAGGCTTGCGGCAAAGTCATTCGTGCTGCCGCCCGGCAGATAGCTCACCAGCGGGCGCCGCTCCTTCGGCAGGCGCATCAGACCGTTGACCGTTTCATTCAGCGTGCCGTCGCCGCCGTGGCAGACAACAAGATCAAACTCTGCCCCAAGCTCGGCGGCAAAGCGCGTGGCGTCGCCGCGGCGCTTCGTCTGCTTAACGCAGACCAGATACCCCGCCTCCGAGTAGATGGACACCGCATCAAACAGGGGCGCGCGCGACTTTGTTTTTCCGGCACGGGGATTGACAATGAAAAGCAGCTTCTTTTCCATGCGCATTTCTCCTTTCTTCTCGCTTCTTGCCGTTGGCGCGTGCCGATCGCGCCGGGTTTGTGTTTTTTTATGATAGCACGAAAAAAGTGCAGTTGCAATTCCCGGCGAAAAATAGTATGCTGTATTTTGTAAAGGTATCCTTAAAAATGGGGAGGAAACTTGATGAAAACCAAATCCTATCTGCGCTGGGGCTTGACCGTTACGCTCTCTGCATGCGCCATTCTTTTGTTTTATGATACGTTTTTTCAGGACGGCGTGCTGCTCCTGTTCGTGAAAAAGCTTCTCAACATTCTCAAGCCGGTGATCTACGGTTTTGCGCTTGCCTATCTTCTTGCGCCCATCGTCAACTTCTTTGACCGCCTGTTTTCTTCCCGCGATAAGGATAAAACGCACACCAGGCTCATCCGCTGCGCCAGCATTCTGGTAACGTGGCTTCTCGTCGGGCTTTTGGTCTACGCGCTGATGAACATCCTCATTCCCGAGCTGATCGCCAGCGTCAAGACGCTTGCCGGCAACTTTGAAAACTACTACAAAACCGTCTACTCCTGGGTCATGCGCATGATGGACGACTATCCCGACATCTCCAAATGGGTGCTTGAGCGTGCAGGCGAGTATTACAAGGAGCTTGACGAGCTGATCAAATCCATTATCCCGCAGGCGCAGCAGGCCGTTGCCGTCGTGACCGGCGGCATTTGGGGTGTTCTGATGTTCTTCAAGGACCTTCTTGTCGGCATCATCGTTTCCGTTTACCTGCTTGCCATGAAGGAATCCTTTGCGCTTCACAGCCGCAAGCTGCTTTACAGTCTCACCTCTGAGACCCATTATGCCGCTATCCTGCGCGGCGTCGCCACCACGGACCGCATTTTCAGCGGCTTTGTCCGCGGCAAGCTGCTCGACTCGCTCATCATCGGCATTCTTTGCTTCATCGGCGCTTCCATCATGAACCTTCCGTACACGCCGCTCGTGAGTGTGTTCGTCGGCGTAACGAATGTCATACCGTTCTTCGGTCCGTTCCTCGGCGCGATCCCCAGCGCGTTTCTTATTCTGCTCGTTGATCCCCTGCAGTGTCTCTATTTCATCATTTTCATTCTCGTGCTCCAGCAGTTTGACGGCAACATTCTCGGTCCCAAGATTTTGGGGGACTCCACCGGACTTTCCAGCTTCTGGGTCATCGTCGCCATCCTCGTCGGCGGCGGTTTCGCCGGCGTGGCTGGCATGTTCCTCGGCGTTCCCGTTTTTGCCTGCATCTACAGCGGTGTGAAATATTTCGTCCAGCTTCGCCTTGCGAAAAAAGGCGCAGACGATGCGCTTTTTACTCCCGGTGCGCCGCTTCCCGCTTCCGCGGAACCGCCAGCTGAGGAATCCGACCGCTGAGCTCCCGTGAAGGCATTTCTTGCGAAAAACAAAGGGCTGCACCGCTGGCTTCTCGCTGACGGTGTTGTCCTTTTGCTCTTTTTTGCGCTGCGGCAAAGCCGCGCCCTGATGAACGCGCTTGTGTTTCATGTCACGCTCCCACTGGAGCAGCTCATCGGCAAAATGTGCTCCTACGTGCCGTTTTCCGTCGCGGAGCTTTGCTATGTCCTGCTCACGCTGGATGTGCTCGCCTGCCTCATTCTTGCCGTTCGTTATATCGTCCGCTCGGCGCACCGGGGCGAGGCGCTCTGCCGCGTCGTGCTTTTCTTTGCCGATGCTGTGCTGACCGTTTACGCGGTATTTTGTCTGCTGTGGGGCGCAAATTACTGCGCGGAGGATTTCTGCGACCGCTCCGGCATCGTGCCGCGGGAGGTCAGCTGCGAGGAGCTTGTCCGTGTCACGCAGCAGTTTGCCGACGCGCTTGCCGAATGCGCCGATACCGTCACACGCGATGAAAGCGGCGCGTTCACCGCCGACCGCGCCGCGATCCTTGCCGCCGCGCCGGAGGCCTACGCCTCTCTCTATGAGGAGTTTCCGTTTCTGGAAGCGCAGAGTTTCCCACCGAAGCCGTTCCGGCTTTCCAAAATTCTCAGCGCTATGAATTTTACCGGATTTTATTTCCCGTTCACCGGCGAAGCCAACCTCAACATGGACTCTCCCGCCGCGTATCTTCCCTGCACCGCGCTGCACGAAATGTCCCACCAGCGCGGCTATGCGAGCGAGCAGCAGTGCAACTTTCTTGCCATTGTCGGCTCCACCCGTTCCGACGATCCGCTTTTCCGCTATTCCGGCTGGCTTCTCGGCTATATTTATCTGAGCAACGCCCTTTACCGCGCCGACTATGACAAATGGCTGGCGATCCGCGACGCTCTTCCCGACACGGTCAGGCTTGACATTGCACAGAATAACGCTTACTGGTCGCAGTACAGGGGCGTGACCGCCAGGGTCGCGCAGACGCTCAACGATTCGATGATCCGCTCCTACGGCGATCCTCTCGGCACGCAGAGCTACGGCGCGGTGGTCGATCTTCTGGTCACGTATTACGGGTAAGCTCAAATTGAATCACCCCTCCGAACCGCAAAAAACCGGCAGCCTTTCGCTGCCGGTTTTTTATTGCCTGCTCATTTCAAAACTCACTTGATACGAACACACACCGCCGTCGATGCCGAGCAGAATGCTTTCCTCGGAGGTAAACACCTCCGCATTTTCATATTCCGCCTTGCACGCGATGTTCACTCCATTGACGGTAAAGGAGAACTCTTCAAACGGATGCGCGCTGATCTGCTCTGCAATTTCTTTCTGCGCCGCCAGCGGCAGACCACGCTGCTGCGCAAGTGCGAACGACAACGCGGAAAGAAACATCCGATCCTGCAAGTCGCTGGCAAAATAAATCACCCGGTCACTCTCCCGGCAGGCAAAGGATACGCTTTGCAGCACGCCGTTTTCCTCGGTCAGAAGGAAATCTGTTTGAGCGATCCTGTCTTCCGCGAACTCCCTGCCGGACGGGTAGCTGCTGATCCAATGACCCTCACTGTCGAGTTTTCTGCCTTCAAATACATCGTAATACTCCGCAAGGCGGTTGAAATTGTCGCAGAATTCCGCCGCCGAGATCTCTCCGCGGTGCGGCGGGAGTGACGCACATATGACCGCCAAAGTGAGGGCGCCAACCGCAACGGCACGTACGCCGGCATACACCGCAACGCGCCACGGCTTTTCATCGCGCAGCACGAGAACGGAGCCTTCCTCCCACGTAAGCCTCTGCCCGTCGGCACAGGCGGCATAGCTCTTATAGAGCCGGTACCAGCCGTAAAGCGGAATGTTCAGCCCCATACCGCGGATCAGTGCACCGACCGTGCGCCTCTGCGCTCCTGAATAGGTGAGTTTCCCTCCCTCCTCATCGGTCACAGACAGACCCAGGATCCACTTGCCCGGTGTCGTGCCGAATTTTGACAGCAGCAGCGGCTCAAAGAACATCATGAGCATAAGCCCCGCAGCCAAGATCGCCAGGCGCAGCGCATTGCCGCCCAGCGCAAGGTTGACGCGAAAGGCAACCGTGAGAACGATAGAAAGGCATATATTGCAGATCCCCAGGTCTAACGAGCGTGCAAAATAGCGGCGCCACGGCGCGCGCACATGCGGCAGCACATCCTCTGTCAGCGCCAGCGTGTCCGCGCTCTCCTTTTCCTGCATCAGCGCATCCAAATAGCGCTGCGCATTGAGCGTTTCGTACTGCACGCCGTCCGCGCGCATTTCCCGGCAGACCTCCTGCGAGCGACCGATCATCTTTTGCTCCCGCGCAAGCACTTCGATCTGCTCGTCAAGCGCGGCAAGCAGCTCTTTTTGACCGCTTTGAAGCGCCTTAATCTCTTCGAGCGGGATGCGCAGCGCACGCAAAAGCCGAATACGCTTCAAGATTTCGAGGTCCTGCTCCGAATAATCGCGGTAGCCGTTCTCCCCGCGCTGCGGGGAGATCAGACCCTCCACCTCGTAAAAGCGAATATTCGCGCGCGTCATGCCGGACAGATTTTCGACGGTTCTGATAGTCATACTGATCCTCCGTGTTTGTTGATGCCACCACCTTACACTGTCAAGTTGCTTGACAGTCAAGTCTTTTTTGCTGAAAACACCCGATTTTTACAAAACCGGGTGTTTTTCTTGCCGTTTTACAGACCGAAGCCGCCGAGACCGAGACCGCTGGTGAAGGCATTCATCCTGCCGCTCATGGCGTCCTCCGCCTGGCGCAGCGCCTCGTTGACCGCGGAAATGATGAGGTCCTGCAGCATCTCGACATCTTCGGGGTCGACCGCCTCAGGCTGAATGCTGATGGCGGTCACTTCCTTCCTGCCGTTGACCGTTGCGCTCACCGCGCCGCCGCCGACGGAGGCGGAAAAGGACCGCTCCTCGACCTCCTGCTGCGCTTTCTGCATATCCTCCTGCATCTTCATGAGCTGCTGCTGCATCTGCTGCTGCTTCATCATCTGACCGGCGCCGTTGCTGAAGCCGCGGCGCGCACTGTAACCCTTTGCCATATCGCTCTCTCCTTACTTTATTGTAAAATTGTCAAACTTGCTGCCCATGCGCATGAGCTTTTCCATCGGGTCGGACTTTTGACCGCCCTCCGGCTCACCCACGACGACACGCGCCTTGATCTCCCTTCCGACCGCGCGGGAGGTCACCTCCTCCAGCACGTCCGTGACCGCCTTCTGATCGAGCATATTCTTCTGCAGATCCATCGCGCAGTAGACGGTCAGCGTGTCATTTTGGAGTCTTCCCTTCGCCATGCCGATAAAGGCGCGTTTATCCGGTGCAAGGCGGTTTTTGTAGCTTTCCATCAGCTGTGCGAACATGTCGCCGTCCTCGCTTGCCTGCGCCTGCACCGCAGGCTCTGCCGACGGCGCAGCTTCTTCATCCTTTTGCTGTTCAGCCGGCTCGCCGCAAAGCGGCGATTTCTCCTCAAGCGGCGGCTCATCCCAGGGAACATCGTTCCTCTCAGATTCGGGCGCGGGAGCCGGGGCAGGGGCGGGCGCCGCAAGCCGCACCCCTGCGGCGAGCTGCTCCTCCAGGCGCGCGATGCGCGCGCCCAGCGCCGTGAGGTCGCCCGAAAGCGTCTCGTCGCACAGCTTCAAAAGGCACAGCTCCGCGTCCGTGCGGCGGTTGACGGAAAATTGCAGCTCCGCCGTCGCGGTCTGTAAGATCGTGCTGATCTGGATGAACCGCGCGCCGCTGCCCAGCGCGAGCAGATTCTTCATCGTGTTTGCGTCGTATCCGCCGGAGAGCAGGCTTGCCCCACCCTCGGGCGCTGCCGTCGAGATCAGCAGGTCGCGCGCGAGCACGGCGATCTCGCCGAGCACCGCGCCGACGTCCTTGCCGCCGGCATAAAGCCTGTTCAAAAGCAGAAGCGCCGCCTTCGCGTCACGGCGCAGGATACATTCCATCATCTGCGCGGTCTGTACATTGCCGGCAAGCCCGAGCGTCTCAAGCACCGCGTCTGTGTCGATCGCGCCGCCGTTTGCCGCGCACTGGTCGAGCAGCGACAGCGCGTCACGCAGCGCGCCGTCCGACAGCCGCGCCAAAAGCTCCGCGCCGTCCGGCTTCAGGTCGATGCCCTCCGCCTTTGCCACCTGCTCGATGCGATTGGCAATATCACGCGGCAGAATGCGGCGGAACGAGAAGCGCTGGCAGCGCGAGAGGATCGTTGCGGGCACCTTGTGCAGCTCCGTGGTTGCCAGAATGAACATCAGATGCTCGGGCGGCTCCTCCAGTATCTTCAAAAGCGCGTTGAAGGCCGGCGTCGAGAGCATGTGGACTTCGTCCACGATATACACGCGCTTTTTCACCTGCGCGGGAGAGTAGATCGCCTCGTCGCGCAGCGCACGCACGTTGTCCACGCCGTTGTTGGACGCCGCGTCCAGCTCCATCACGTCAAGGAAGCTGCCGCTCTCGATGCCGAGACAGCTCGGACACGCATTGCAGGGGTTGCCGTCCACCGGGTGCTCGCAGTTGACCGCCTTGGCCAGGATCTTCGCGCAGGTCGTCTTGCCCGTGCCTCGCGTGCCGGTAAAGAGATAGGCGTGCGAAAGCCGCCCCTCGGCGACCTGCCTTTGCAGCGTCGAGGTGATGTGCTCCTGCCCTACCACATCCGAAAAGGTCTTTGGCCGCCACTTGCGGTAAAGCGCCTGATACATGATCCCACCCCTTCGATAAAAAAGCTCCTCCGTATACAGCCACGGAACCGGCGCCCTCACGGCACATGAACGATCCCGCTTAATGCTGCTCGGTTCCCCGCCTGACATGGTTCGCAGGCATCCATTGCGCGAGACCGGTTCCGCAGCTGTATGCGGAGGAAGATAACGAAGATATTTTACTATATTGTTTGAGATTACGCAACAAAAAATTTGTATAAATTCAAAAATAGGGCTTCACAAACAGAAAAAACTGTGGTATGATGCTTTGGCTGAAAAGATCAGCGCTGTGATCTTCGGGCTCGTAGCTCAGCTGGGAGAGCGTTCGGTTCGCATCCGAGAGGTCGAGGGTTCGAATCCCTTCGAGTCCACCACGTCGGAGCAAGCTTTATATCGCTTGCTCCGACTTTTTACAAAAGTCAGAGCGCGCTCATGCCGCTGCTTCTCCTTTCCAAATCGAACCCGCTCCGCTGGGCTTCGATTTGGTGTTGGGTGCAGACCTGAGGACTGCGGCATCTATAGCGTTGCGATGTTACATCTTGAGAAAAAACACCGCGCATTAAGAGCGTTGATATAAGAAAACAAGCAAGAATCCAGTAAAATCAACGCTTTTAAGGGCAGTGGGCAAACAGGTTAGCTCAAAAATCGAATAACCAAGCGACAAAAGGGATGTTACCGCAAGGCAGCATCCCTTTTCGCATACCCCAACGCCGCAGATTTTGAAAGAAGTCTGCGGCGTTTTTTTCTGCCCAAATCCAGAAAGGAGGCGCAGCCGGAATGTACTTTATGAGCGGTAAAAGCCGCGCATTTGAAATGCTCATGCAGGGCAAGCCCGGATTTGACCGGTACGAGAACGGCTGCACCGAGCATGAGGATTGTAACACCTGCCACTTCTACCGTCCGCACTGGAAATATCGGTTTTGTGTATATGCCGAGTGTCCGTATGAATGGCGGATCACGGAAAGCTTTATCCCGGCTTTGATGAGACCTACGCTGCCGGAATGCGCCGCCTTTGCCGC
>SAMEA3663235__coassemble_913_pt1 | contig 9236 bp, 7 predicted proteins | sample SAMEA3663235__metabat2_high_PE_010 | metagenome-assembled genome bin SAMEA3663235 (sample SAMEA3663235) | pig gut metagenome | biome: pig gut; feature: pig-associated habitat; material: faeces | place: China | collected 2013
ACCCCTCCTGGGTTTCTTTCGTAACTATCTTCCTTCCCGAATACGCACACTTTTCTCCTTTTTTGACAACCTCCGCACAGCTTTTCCTGTTTCCGGCAGAAAAATCGTTTGCGTGCTGCCTGTTTCCGCGCAAATCTGCTTGACAACAACATGGTCTTGCCATAAAATGTCTATGCAGGATAAGCAAAATTGCATAATTTGTATTTAATTGGAGGACATTATGGCGCGTATGATGGACGCTATCGTAAAGCCGGCTGCCGCTGCCGGTCTGGAGCTTCGTCAGGTACCCGTCCCCGCTCCGGGTCCCGGCGAGGTGCTGATCAAAGTACACAAAACCGCGATTTGCGGCACCGACGTTCATATCTATGACTGGAACGAATGGTCCGCGCAGCATGTCAAACCGCCCATGGTCATCGGTCATGAGTATGTCGGCGAAATCGCCGAGCTTGGCGCCGGCGTGACGGGGCTCCATGTCGGTCAGCGTGTCTCCGGCGAGGGGCACATCACCTGCGGTCACTGCCGCAACTGCCACACCGGCAACATCCAGTGGTGCAAGAACACCAGCTCCGTCGGCGTGGACCGCGACGGCGCGTTCGCAGAATACGTCTGCATTCCCGCTTCCAACGTGATCATCATCGATCCCAACCTTGACGAGGATATCGTCGCCATGTTTGACGCGGTCGGCAATGCGACGCACACCGCACTGATGTTCAACCTTGTGGGCGAGGACGTCCTCATCACCGGCGCAGGTCCCGTCGGCATTCTCGCCGTCGCCATCGCCAAGTACGCCGGCGCACGCCGCGTCATCGTCACCGATCTCAACGACTACCGTCTCGAGCTTGCCCGCAAAATGGGCGCGGACGCCGCCATCAACACCGGGCGCGAAAACCTGCAGGAAGCCATGCGCGCGCAGGGGCTTGTCGAGGGCTTCGACGTCGGCTTTGAAATGTCCGGCAGCGGGGCGGCTCTCAACCAGATGATCTCCGTCATGCGCAACGGCGGCAAAATCAGTCTCCTCGGTCTCGGCAACGCCAACATCAGCCTCAACATGAACGACGTGATCGGCAAGGGTCTGACCCTTCAGGGCATCTACGGCCGCAAGATGGATAACTGGCACCAGATGAGCTATATGGTGCAGGGCGGTCTGGACCTCTCCCCCGCCATCACGCACCGCTTCCACTACACCGAATTTGAAAAGGGCTTTGAAGCCATGCACAGCGGAAGATCCGGCAAGGTCATTCTCGACTGGACGAAACAATAAGGAGGAACGATCATGAAGACAGCTTATGAGCAGTACCGCGCCGAGCTCGACGCCATCCGCGAAGCCGGCATCTACAAGGACGAGCGCATCATCACCACGCCCCAGCGCTCCCGCATCGACACGACCGCAGCCAAAGCCGTGGTCAACATGTGCGCGAACAACTATCTCGGTCTTTCCGACGACCCGCGTCTGATCGCCGCGGCGAAAAAGAGCTATGACGAGTGGGGCTTCGGGCTTTCCTCCGTGCGTTTTATCTGCGGCACGCAGGAGATCCACAAGCAGCTCGAGCGAAAAATCGCCGGCTTCGTCGGCATGGAGGACGCCATCCTCTACTCCTCCTGCTTCGACGCCAACGGCGGTCTTTTTGAAACGCTGCTCGGCGCGGACGACGCCGTCATCTCCGACGAGCTGAACCACGCGAGCATCATCGACGGCGTGCGTCTTTGCAAAGCGCACCGCTACCGCTATAAAAACAGCGATATGGAGGATCTGCGCAGGCAGCTTACCGACGCGCGCGCCGCGGGCTGCCGGAAAATCATCATTGCCACCGACGGCGTTTTCTCCATGGACGGCTACATTGCCGATCTCAAGGGCATCTGCGACCTTGCCGAGGAGTATGACGCGCTCGTCATGGTCGACGACAGCCACGCGGTCGGCTTTATGGGCGAGCACGGCCGCGGCACGCCGGAGTTCTGCGGCGTGATGGGCAGGGTCGATATCCTCACCGGTACCTTCGGCAAGGCCATGGGCGGCGCCTCCGGCGGCTACACCGCCGCGAAGCGCGAGATCGTCGATCTCCTGCGCCAGCGCAGCCGTCCGTACCTGTTCTCCAACTCCCTCGCTCCCGCCATCTGCGCGGCCACGATCGCCACGATCGACATGCTCACCGAGTCCACCGCCCTGCGCGACAAGGTGCATGAAAACGCGCGCTACTTCCGCGCGGAGATGGAAAAGCTCGGCTTTGACCTGCTGCCCGGCGAGCACCCGATCGTGCCCGTCATGCTGTACGATCCCAAGATCGCGGGCGAGTTTGCGCGGCGCATGCTTGAAAAGGGCGTGTATGTCGTCGGCTTCTGCTACCCCGTTGTGCCAAAGGGACGCGACCGCGTGCGCACGCAGATCTCCGCCGGTCACACGAAGGAAGACCTTGATTTTGCCGTCAGGTGCTTCGGCGAAGTGAAAAAGGAAATGGGTCTTTGATCGGATCCCGGCAAAAAGCTGACACCGTTGAAAAAAACCGCTGACTTTGTCAAGTCAGCGGTTTTTTTGTTGTGGGTCGCTTTCTCCGTTCGGTACGGGTTTTTACACTTCGGGAAGCGTAGCAAAGCCTTTTTCGATCTCTTCGTCCGTCAGCTCGCTGTCCACCATCTGTCCGTCGTTGAACTTCTCGTAGGCATAGAGGTCGAAGTAGCCCGTACCGGTCAGTCCGAACACGATGTTCTTCGCCTCGCCGGTTTCACGGCACTTGATCGCCTCGTCGATCGCGACGCGGATCGCGTGGCTGGATTCCGGCGCCGGGAGAATGCCCTCAACGCGGGCAAACTGCTCCGCCGCCTCGAAGACCTCCGTCTGCTTGACGGCGCGCGCTTCCATCAGACCGTCGTGATAGAGCTGGGAAAGCGTGGGGCTCATGCCGTGGAAGCGCAAACCGCCGGCATGAATGGGTGAGGGCATAAAGCCGCTTCCCAGTGTATACATTTTGGCAAGCGGGCACACCTTGCCGGTATCGCAGAAGTCATAGGCGAACCTGCCGCGCGTAAAGCTCGGGCAGGAAGCCGGCTCGACCGCGATGATCCGGTAATCCGCCTCGCCGCGCAGCTTCTCCCCCATGAACGGCGAGATCAGTCCGCCCAGGTTGGAGCCGCCGCCGGCACAGCCGATGATGATGTCCGGCTTGACGCCGTATTTATCCAAAGCGGTCTTCGTCTCAAGTCCGATCACACTTTGGTGCAGCAGCACCTGATTGAGGACGCTGCCGAGCACATAACGGTAGCCCTCACGGTTCGTCGCATCCTCGACCGCTTCGCTGATCGCGCAGCCGAGACTGCCTCCGGTCCCGGGGAATTCGGATAAGATCTTGCGTCCCACCGCCGTCGTCTCCGACGGAGACGGGGTGACCGTCGCGCCGTAGGTCCGCATGACCTCGCGGCGGAAAGGCTTCTGCTCATAGCTGACCTTGACCATATACACCCGGCAGTCCAGCCCCAGATAGCCGCACGCCATCGAAAGCGCCGTGCCCCACTGACCGGCGCCCGTTTCCGTCGTCACGCCCTTGAGTCCCTGCTGCTTGGCATAGTATGCCTGCGCAATGGCGGAGTTGAGCTTGTGGCTGCCGGAGGTGTTGTTGCCCTCAAATTTATAGTAAATGTGGGCAGGGGTCCCGAGCTTCTGCTCCAGACAGTAAGCACGCACCAGCGGAGAAGGACGGTACATCTTGTAAAAATCGCGGATCTCCTGCGGGATCTCAATATATGCCGTCGTCTCGTCCAGCTCCTGACGCACCAGCTCATCGCAGAAAACATGACGCAGCTCGTCAAACGTCATCGGCTGTTTCGTTGCCGGATTGATCAGCGGCGCAGGCTTGTTCTTCATGTCTGCGCGAACATTGTACCAATATTTCGGCATTTCTTCTTCGCTTAAATAGATTTTGTAAGGGATCTTCTGTTCGCTCATTGTCTTTTCCTTCCTTTCTGATGATTCGCGGGACAAAATAAAAAATCCCGTCCCGCAGCGATATACTGCTGCTGGGACAGGAACGATTCGTTTCCTGCGGTGCCACCCGGCTTGGCGCGTTTCGCGCCCACTCAGCGTATGCAAACACATACCGGTCTTTGATAACGGAGTTCCACTCCGGCTCGCCTACTCGCTTCAGCTCGCCCTCAGAAGCCCATTCCACCCGACCGAACGCATCGCAATCACACCGCCTGCGACTCTCTTTGCCGTTCCGCTTCGAATGTACTCACTCTTCTTCAACGGTTTTTTACATTGTATGCTCTCTTTTTCCATTTGTCAACTTCAAATCTTACCAGATTAAATCGCTTTAAAGCGCTGAATTGTTGTGCATTTTGCGCGAATGCGCCCTTATTGTCATATTTGAGCCTGTCTGCCGCTATATCTTAAAACAGCAAAACATAGACAGGAGGCTTCTTATGAGAAAATCGTATCTGCGCACTTACGGACTTTTGGGCGCAATGCTTGCCGCCATTGTGCTCGGCTGCCTGTTCGGCGCGCTTTGGCCGGGCGCGGTGTGCCTTGAACCGCTGGGAACGATCTTCATCAACCTGATGTTCTGCATCGTTGTCCCGCTGGTGTTCTGCTCCCTTGCCGGCAGCGTTGCCAATATGCACAGTCCCAAACGCGCCGGAAAGATCATGGGGGTCACCCTTGCCGTGTTCGTGATCACGGGACTGATCGCCGGTGCGCTGATGCTGCTGGTCGTGCGCATTTATCCCCCGGTTTTGACTGCGTGGACGGATGCTGCCGCCGGCACAGTGGATGATCCCACGCCGCTTTCGACACTGATCGTCAACTTTTTTACCGTCGGCGACTTTGCCTCGCTCCTCTCCCGCAAGGCCATGCTCCCGCTGATCGTTTTCTCCCTGCTCTTCGGCTTCGGCGTGAATCTCTCCGGCGGTCCTGAAACGCTTACGGCAAAATGGCTCTCGGACATGACGAATTGCCTGTTAAAGGTCGTCTCGCTGATTTCCTACTATGCCCCCATTGCGTTTTTCGGCTTTTTCGCTTCGCTCGTGGCAACTTACGGCGCGCAGATCACCGCGTCCTACGGACGCGCGATGATCGCGTATTATCCGCTGTGTCTTGCCTATGCACTCATTGCCTTTCCGCTCTATGCGCGTTTCGGCGGCGGGACGCAGGGCGTGCGCGTCATGAGAGAACACATCTTTCGTCCGGCGGTCACGGCGCTTGGCACCTGCTCCTCTGTTGCAACGATCCCCACCAACCTGGAAGCTGCGCAGGACAGCGGCGTGCCGCACGATGTTGCCGATCTTGTGATCCCGCTGGGTGCGACCATGCATATGGACGGCTCGTGCTTCAGCTGCGTGCTGAAGGTCTCGTTCCTCTTCGGTGTGTTCGGAATTCCCTTTTCCGACCCCGGAACGTATGTCAAGGTCCTGCTTGTGGCGGTTTTCAGCTCCGTCGCCATGTCCGGTATCCCCGGCGGAGGCTATATCGGCGAGTACATCATCTGCTCGCTGTTCTTCCCCGACCATATGGCGATCGCCTATCCCATCGCCGTAACGATCGGCAATCTTGTGGACCCTCCCGCCACCATGATCAACTCCGCGGGAGACTATGTGGTGACCTTCATCGTCTCGCGTTACGTGGAAGGAAAAAGCTGGCTCAGCCGGCATAAGATTGAAAAGATTGAACGGGAATAAAGCCTTACAGCGGAGAAGCCTTTTGACTTCTCCGCTGCTGACCTTTCTGGTTCACTTCTTTCCGCCTTGCAGGCAGGGCGCCGACCAGCGCCGCTCAGCCGATGCCGCCGAGCTTTGCGCCAAGGATCAAAGCGACCAGCGCAAGCACGCAGTATCCGTATTTGCCAAGGGCATAGAACACCTTGCCGACCGGCTTCTTTGCGCCGCAGTTGACCGCCTCCAGCGCCGTTTCCTTTTTTAGCACCCAGAAGAACATGATGCCGGCAAGCATTGCCCCGAGCGGGCAGATGTAGATGGAGACAACGTCCATCCACTGACTTGTCCACGGCTGGATGATCAGCGAGATGAATGCGCCGAGCGCGCCGATCACCGCAACAGCCGGAACGCGCTTTAAGCGGAACTTTTCCTGCATAAAGGCGACGGGCGCTTCATAAAGGTTGACGATGGAGCTGAAGCCCGCAAACAGCACGCAGATAAAGAAGATCATGCCGACGATGCGTCCGCCCGTCATGCCGTTGAACACATTGACGAGATAGATGAACATCAGACCGGGACCGCCTTTGGAAAGCTCCGCGCCGCCGACTGCCATGGCGGGAATGATGACGAACGCCGCAAGCAGCGCGGCAAGCGTGTCAAAAATCGCCACATTGCGCGCGGAGAAGGGAATGTCCTCGTCCTTTTTGAGGTAGGAGCCGTAGATCACGGAGCCGTTGCCTGCAACGGAAAGGGAGAAAAATGCCTGACCGAACGCAAACACCCAGACGATTGGATCGGCAAGACCCGCAGGATCCAGGGTGAAGATGTACCGGTAGCCTGCGCCGGAGCCGGGCAGCGTGGCGATATAAACGCACAGACACAAAAACAGTCCGAACAGCAGGGGCATCATGATCTTGTTGACGCGCTCGATTCCGCCGCTGATGCCCATGGCCATGATGACGAGCGCGCAGGCAAGACCGACGATCTGCCACACACCGTTACCCAGCGTGAAAATCCCCTGGGAGAACATCATGCCGACCGCCTCACCAAGCTTCTCCGTCTCCGGCGCCGTTGCGCCGAATGCGCCGACGATGCTGCCCATATCGGTGCCAAGCGCATACAGTCCGCCGCTGATGCCCATGAAGCAGTATTTGAAGATCCAACCCATAACGACCGTATAGCCGATGGCAAGCATCATCGAGCCGATGACGGGGATCGCGCCGATCAGCTCGCCGGCTTTGCGGCTGCCGCGCTGTTCGGTGCATTTGCCGAACGCATCGACCGGACCCGCTCCTGCCCAGCGGCCGAGCGCAAATTCTTCCATCACGCCGGTGGAAGCGATCAAAACGACAAAGATGAAATACGGGATCAAAAAGGTCATGCCGCCATAGGCAGACACCAGAACGGGAAAGCGCCAGATATTCCCCATGCCGACTGCCGAGCCGATGCAGGCGAGAATAAAGCCTGCTCTGTTTTTAAAGTTGTCGCGTTTCATTTCACTCATGGTGAAGCCCTCCTCTTTGCGGCGGTGAACGGGGCAAGTCAACAAAAAAACGCCTTATCCCAACATGGGACAAGACGAATCCTGCGGTACCACCCAATTTGACGCTCACGCGTCCGCTTTCTTTCACACACGCCTGATATGTGCCGTCCGGATAACGGGTACGGTCCCCGTTGTTGCTACTTGCCGCATGGGCGTTCACTCCACCCTCACAAGACCATTCCCCCTGTTTCGTGCCGCAGCGCTTCCACCGTCCGCCGCTCGCTGTACGCCGTATCACAGAGGTACTTTTCCTGCTCATCGGTTTTATGGTGCTATTATAACAGGGAATACGCTTTTGTCAAGGAATTTTCTTTCAAATTTTGCCGCGTTTCACTTGACAGCCGTGCAAAAAATCCTTATAATAGCCTTTGCTGTGAATCGGGGAGTAGCGCAGTTGGTAGCGCGCTTGGTTCGGGACCAAGAGGCCGTGAGTTCAAGTCTCATCTCTCCGACCACGTCGTCGCGGACTGTATATCGTCCGCGACGACGTTTTCTTTTTTCTGCCAGCCGTCATTCCTCATTCGTTCCTCCGCTCCTCTGCTCCGAGCGAAAAACCGAAGCAAAAAAGCCGTGTCGTCGGCAATCCCGTAAAACGCAATACGCTTATCGGTATCATCAGCGGCTCCTTATGCTGCACGCCTTTGGTGCAGCTCGTGTTCGTATCACGATACTTTTCGGAGGCAACTATGGAAAAAGCCAAGGTCGTTCTGCTGCCGTGCAGCAATTATGATGAAGAAGCCGTGTATACGGCAATTCGCCGGGGGTTGGCGATGCTCGGCGGACTTGAGCGGTTCGTTTCGCCGCAGGAGCACATTCTCGTTAAGCCGAATCTTCTGAAAAACGCCGCGCCCGATAAGGCAGTCACCACCCACCCCTCCGTCTTCGGCGCAATGCTTCGCTGCCTGCGCGAGGACGGTTTCGACAAGCTTTCCTACGGGGACAGCCCCGGTCCTGCCGCAAGCCTTGAACACGCCGTCGAGGAATCCGGGCTGCGCGCGCAGGCGGAGAAATACGGCGCGGTACTCGGCGACTTTTCCGGCGCAGAGACCGTCGAGTTCCCGGACGGCAGGGTCTGCAAAAAATTTATGCTCTGCCGCGAAGTGAAAAAGGCGGATGCCGTGATCAGCCTTTGCAAGATGAAGACGCACGCTCTTGAAAACATTACCGGCGCCGTCAAGAATCAGTATGGCTGCATCTACGGCTCCTACAAGGCTGCCGGGCACGCGATGTATCCGAACAGCCGCATCTTTGCCGACATGCTCTGCGACCTCAACCGCTGCGTTGCTCCGCGGCTTTACCTGATGGACGGCATCATCGCCATGGAGGGCAACGGTCCCGCATCGGGCACCCCAAAGTCCATGAAAGTCCTGCTGCTGTCGTCGGACCCGGTCGCGCTTGACAGCGTGTTTGCAAAGCTCGTTTTCCTCGATGCGCACCACGTGCCCACCTGTGTCAGCGGTGCAAAAAACGGTCTCGGTCGGATGGAGTATTCCGAAATCACGATCCTGACGCCGGACGGCGAGATCAGTGCGGAGGAGGCGGCAGAAAAGTACGGCGATCCGGGCTTTGAGGTCCATCGGAAAAACGCCACCTTCTGGCGTGTGCGCAGTCTCCTCCCCGCCGCAAGGAAATACAGCGACCGTCCCGCGGTCGACCCCGATCTATGCATCGGCTGTGGGATCTGTCAGCAAGCCTGTCCGGTGGACGGGCAGGCGGTCCACTCCGGGCACGGGCAGAAGGCCGTCTACAACTACAAAAAGTGCATCCGCTGCTATTGCTGTCAGGAGATGTGCCCTGTCGGCGCAATCACGAGGAAGCAGGAGCGCGGCTGATCCCACCCAAATTGCAAAAAAACGGCTCCGAAAATCGTCTGATTTTCGGAGCCGTTTCATCGGAGCCTTTCAAGATGCGCAAAGCCGCCGGTTTTACTTTTCCGCTTTCTTCTTTTTGTGAATATTCACGATACCGAGCAGCAGCACATAATACGCAGCCAGCAGCACGAGCGTAACGAGGGTCATCCCCGTCGAGCGCGGCGCCAGACTCACAAGAATCAGCA
>SAMEA3663235__coassemble_995_pt1 | contig 8816 bp, 9 predicted proteins | sample SAMEA3663235__metabat2_high_PE_010 | metagenome-assembled genome bin SAMEA3663235 (sample SAMEA3663235) | pig gut metagenome | biome: pig gut; feature: pig-associated habitat; material: faeces | place: China | collected 2013
CGCTCAATAACACGGTCGTCGCTCCTCCGCGCATGCTGATCGCGTTTCTGGAGAATAACTTACAGGCCGACGGCAGCGTGCTGATCCCCGAGGTGCTGCGTCCCTATATGGGCGGCAAGAGCGTGCTGATTCCCGAGAACTGACTCCATTTTGTAATATTTTCTGCACATTATACTGTTTGTAGTCGAAAGGATTCTGTAATGAAAAAGTTTTTTGCCGAATTTAAAGCCTTCGCTATGCGTGGCAATGTCATCGACCTGGCTGTCGGCGTTGTGGTCGGCGGTGCGTTCGGCGGCATTACCACCTCCCTTGTCAATGACATGATCCTGCCGTTTGTTTCGCTGCTTACCGGCGGGCTCGATTTCACCGCATGGAAGTGGGTGCTCAGGGAAGCCGTCCTGGATGCGGAGGGCGCGGAAATCACCGCCGCCGTTTCGGTCAATTACGGAAACTTCATTTCCGTCATTCTCAACTTCATCATCGTCGCGTTTGCCATCTTCTGCGTGGTCAAGGCGCTCAACAAAGCCCATGAGCTGACTGAAAAGAAGAAGGAAGAAGCGCCTGCCGCTCCTCCCGAACCCTCGGCCGAGGAAAAGCTGCTCACCGAGATCCGCGACCTGCTTCGGAACAAATAAATGCAGGAGCTTCTCAAAAAAGGTCTGAGCGAGCTCGGGCTCGACACAGAAAAAGCGGAAACGCTTGCGCATTTTGCCGCGCTCATGCTCGCGAAAAACGCCGTCATGAACCTCACGCGCATCACGGAGCCGGACGCCGTCGCCCAGCTGCATCTGCTGGATTCCGCCGCACTGCTCCGCTTTGCCGATCTTCGCGGCAAAAAAGCCGTGGACGTCGGCACAGGCGCCGGCTTTCCGGGCATGCCGCTGCGCATTCTGGAGCCGGATTTTGATCTGACGCTGCTCGATTCCCTCGGCAAGCGCGTGGAGTGGCTGCGCGAAGCGTGCGATACCCTTTCGCTCAGGCGCGTGGAATGCGTGCATGCGCGCGCAGAGGAATTCGCCGCGGAAAAGCGCGAGCAATTTGACTTCGCGCTCTCGCGCGCGGTCGCCAATCTTCAGGTGCTCTGCGAGCTGTGTCTGCCGCTGGTCTGTGTCGGCGGACGGTTCCTCGCCATGAAGAGCGTGGACAGCGACGAAGAGATCAACGCTGCGAAAAACGCCGTCAAAACGCTCGGCGGAAAGATCGCCGCCATCGAGGACTACACGATCCCCACAAGCAGCGTGGTACACCGCCTCGTCATCATCGAAAAAATCGCGCCGACGCCCAAGGGCTATCCGCGCGCATTTGCAAAAATCAAAAAATCCCCCCTGTAACTTTGCGACTGTACCTTTGCGAAAGGAGCTTGCGTTTTGTCTCAGGTCATCGCCGTGGTGTCCGGCAAGGGCGGCACCGGAAAAACTTCATTCGTTTCGCTCACCGGTGCGGCACTCTCGCAGCTCGGCAAAAAAACGCTCGTGCTGGATTGCGACATCGGTCTTCGCAACCTTGACCTTTACCTGGGTCTGACCGACCGCGCGCTGATGGATTTCAGCGATGTGATCGATGGGCGCGCCGCGCTGGACGAAGCGGTCGTGCAGCACCCGCGCTTTCCGAATCTGTACCTGCTTACGGCTCCGGTGCGGCTGTGCGGCGAGGATATTCAGGCGCGTGATTTTGCCGCGCTGCTCCGGACGGTCCGCGAGCAATACGACTGCTGCCTGATCGACGCGGCGGCCGGTCTCGGAAGCGCGTTCCGTCTGGCGGCGGGCAGCGCCGACCGCGTGATCGTCGTGACGACGACCGAACCGTCGAGCCTTCGCGACGCCCAGCGAACGGTCATGGAGCTGCACCGCTTTCCGCAGGGCAAGCTGCATTTGGTGGTCAACCGCGTGCGGCGCAAGCTGCTCAAATCCCTGCACGCGACGATCGACGACGCGATCGACACCGCAGGGCTTCCCCTGCTCGGCGTAATCCCCGAGGATGAGGAGGTCCCCTCCTGTCTCGGACGCGGTGAGCTTTCCGCCCTTGACAGTTATTCCGGCGCTTGCCGCGCCTGCCGCAACATTGCCCGCCGCATCTGCGGCGAGCGGACGGCGCTGATGAAGCTTTGATCGGCTTGGAAGAAACATCCGGACGACAGGACGGATGAAAGATAAACCGGGCGCGCGCCGCGAATGGTGCGGCGCTGCCTGAAAACAACCTTCAAATACTTTGATCGAGAAAGGACCGATGCATCATGAACATCGCTTTAATGGCACATGACAACAAGAAAGATCTGATGGTTCAATTCTGTACGGCCTACGCCGGCGTCTTGTCCCGCCACACACTGTGCGCAACGAATACGACCGGCAGAATGGTTTCCGAAGCAACCGGGCTGCCCATCCATCTCTTTATGGCCCGCATTCACGGCGGCAGCGAGCAGATCGGCGCGCGCATCGCCTATAATGAGATCGATATGGTGCTGTTTTTCTGCGACCCCGGCAATCCGCGCTATGCCGAAAGCCTGTCTTATATCTCCAGACTTTGCGACCAGAACAACATTCCGCTTGCCACAAATCAGGCAACGGCAGAAATGCTGGTGCTCGGTCTTTCGCGCGGTGATCTCGATTGGCGCGACATTATGTATCCGAAAACAAAGCCGTTTACCACCTGAGGCAATCGGATTTTAAATACAAATAGTAATCTAAAACGATACTTATACAAATAGGAGTGGTTTAACCATGATGCAATCCCGTACCCATACCTGCAACGAGCTGCGAATCGAACATGCCGGCGAAAAGGTCAAGCTCGTCGGCTGGATGGAAAACGTCCGCGAAGTCGGCGGCAATCTCGCCTTCCTCGTGCTGCGCGACTTCTACGGCACGACGCAGATCGTTGTGGAGGACGAGGCGGACCTCAAGCTCGTCAAAAGTCTTAATAAGGAGTCCACGATCTCGGTCGAGGGCGTCGTGCGCGAGCGTGCGAGCAAGAACCCCAAGCAGGCGACCGGCGACATTGAGGTGGTGCCCGAAAAGATCGAAGTTCTCGGTCGCTGCCTCTACAACTCCCTGCCGTTTGAGATCAACCGCAGCCGCGAGGCGGATGAGACGCAGCGCCTGAAGTACCGCTATCTCGATCTGCGCAATCCCGCCGTCAAGCAGAACATTATTCTGCGCTGCAACGTCATTGCCGCGCTGCGCGCAGCGATGACCGCGCACGGCTTTCTGGAGATCACCACTCCGATCCTGACCGCCTCCTCCCCCGAGGGTGCGCGCGACTATCTCGTTCCCGCCCGCAAGCACCCCGGCAAGTTCTATGCGCTGCCGCAGGCGCCGCAGCAGTTCAAGCAGCTGCTGATGACCTCCGGCTTCGACCGCTACTTCCAGATCGCGCCCTGCTTCCGTGATGAGGACGCGCGCGGCGACCGCAGCCCAGGCGAATTCTATCAGCTCGACATGGAGATGTCCTTTGCCACGCAGGAGGACGTCTTTGCCGTCTGTGAGGACGTGCTGCCGCCGATCTTTGCCAAGTACGGCAAATACAATATCGCCTCCCGGCCCCCGTTCCGCCGCATTCCGTATCTGACCGCGCTCGAGGTCTACGGCTCCGACAAGCCGGATCTGCGCATTGACCTGACCGCGACGAACATTTCCTCTCTGTTTGAAAACAGCGAGTTCGAGCCCCTCAGGGGTCAGACCGTCAAGGCTGTCGCCATTTCCGACTGCACGCTCACGCGCAAGCAGATCGAAAAGCTGCTCGGCGACTGCGAGGTCCAGTCCGGCAGCAAGGGCTACTGGTTCAAGACCGATGAAAGCGGCGAGCTTGCCGGCGGCATCGCCAAGTTTGTGAATAAGGAGGAAGCCGCCGGACTTCTGGCGCTCAAGCCCAACACGCTCGTGGTCGTCGCAGCAGGCGAGCTTGCCACCAAGTCCGTCGGCGTGATGATCAAGACCTTCGGCGCCAACTGCGCCGGTCATATGGACAAGGAGCGCTACGAGTTCTGCTGGATCACCGACTTCCCCATGTACGAGATCGGCGACGAATCCGGCGAGCTGGAGTTCTGCCACAACCCGTTTTCCATGCCCAAGGGCGGCAAGGAGGTGCTGGAGAAGGCAGAGCGCGGCGAGATCGACCCGCTGACCATCATGGCAGACCAGTATGACCTGGTGTGCAACGGCGTGGAGCTCTCCTCCGGCGCGGTCCGCAACCACGATCCCGAGATCATGGTCAAGGCCTTCGAGCTGGTCCGCCTCGGCGAGGACGACGTCAAGGCCAAGTTCCCCGCCATGTATAACGCTTTCTGCTACGGCGCGCCTCCCCATGCCGGTATCGCACCCGGCGTCGACCGCATGGTCATGCTGCTCGCCGGCGAGGATTCGATCCGCGAGATCATTCCGTTCCCGATGAATAAGAACGCGCAGGATATCATGATGGGCGCCCCCAGCGCGGTCACGCAGAAGCAGCTGGATGAGCTGCACATCGCCGTCACCGCGAAGGAGGACGAGTAATCCGCCGCAAATACCGGGAGCCGCACTTTTGTGCGGCTCCTTTTTGCATGCCTTTTCGCCCGTTTTCCCCTGCCCTTGTCTTTTCTGCCCGAAAGCCTTTCTTTTTTGCCGCTGCCGTGGTAAAATATGAAAAATACGGTTTTTTTGGAGGCGCTCATGAAGCGATTTTTTGCGCTGCTGCTTGCGGCGATGCTGCTGCTTTCCCTCATCGGCTGCGGCGATGCCAAGCCGCCCGAGCCGCCGATCCCCGACGAGCCCGTCCTGGACGAGCCGTCGCCGGACGAGCTTGCCGAACAGCAGCGGCTTGCCGAGCTTGCGCGGCGCGCGCAGGAGCTTGAGGACAGACTCGCGAGTATGACGCTTGCGGAAAAGGTCGGTCAGCTCTTTTTCCTGCGCTGTCCGTCCTCCGGCGCAGAGGCGGCTGTCGCGCAGTATCACCTCGGCGGCATCCTGCTCTTCACGCAGGACTATAAGGACGCATCGGGCAATTGGCTCACACAGGACGCGTTTGCGGAGAAGCTCGCGGCGCTTCAGTCCGCCGCCGAAAGCGACACGGGCATTCCGCTGCTGATCGGCAGCGACGAGGAGGGCGGCACGGTGACGCGCGCGAGCCGCAACCCCAACCTGTTCCCGTCAAAATTCCCCTCCCCCCAGTCTCTTTTCGAGACAGTCGGGCTGGAGGGTCTGCTTGCCGACACGCAGCAGTACAACAGCCGGCTCCACAGTCTCGGGATTACGGTGAACTTTGCGCCGGTGTGCGATGTTTCGACAAACCCGAAGGATTTTATCTATGAGCGCAGCTTCGGACAAAACGCGCAGACGACCGCAGACTATATTGCGCAGGTCGTTGCCGCGATGAGCGATGCGGGCATCGCAAGCGTCCTCAAGCACTTTCCCGGCTACGGCAGCAATGCCGACACCCACACGGGCATCGCGGTCGATGAGCGTCCCTACGAGCAGTTTCTTGCGGAGGATTATCTGCCGTTTGCCGCCGGCATCGGCGCGGGCGCGCCGTTCGTGCTGGTCAGCCACAACATTGTCACCTGCCTTGACAGCTCCTACCCCGCTTCCCTCTCCGCCGCCTGGCACGAGCAGCTGCGCTCTCACCTTGGCTTTGAGGGCGTCATTCTGACGGACGATCTCGACATGGGCGCCGTCAAGGCTTATGCCGACGGCGGAAACATCGCCGTGCTTGCGCTGCAGGCAGGCAATGACATGATCGTCTGCAGCGACCTGACGCAGATCGGCGCCGTCATCGCCGCGGTGCAGGACGGCACGCTCAGCGAAGAGACCATTGACAGCGCCTGCCGCCGCGTGCTCGCGGCAAAGCAGAGCCTTTTGCTGATATAGGACAGCAGCGCCCTTTGGGCGTATGCCCTGCTGCCTCTATTGGCGTCATACCGTTCGGAACGATCTTACTATCTGTCAGCCTTCCGGCGAAAAATGCGTCCGCACCCTCCGCATCTCTGAACGGTGCGGTACTGCCCCTAAGAAAGAAGGATTTGCCATGGAAACGAAAAAACTCTATTATTCCGACCCCTTTCTGCGCGAATTTACCGCCGCGGTGCTCTCCTGTGAGGAGGGAAAGGGCGGCTGGTCGGTCGTTCTGGATCAAACCGCCTTTTACCCCGAGGGCGGCGGGCAGCCAAGCGACCGCGGCGTGCTCGACGGAGTAAAGGTGCTTGACGTGCGTGAAAAGGGCGGCGTGATCACGCACCTGTGCGACGCTCCGCTGCGCGCCGGTACGACGGTGCATGGCACGCTTGACTGGGCGCGGCGCTTCGACCACATGCAGCAGCATTCCGGCGAGCACATCTGTTCCGGTCTGATCTGCGCACAATACGGCTGCGACAATGTCGGCTTCCACCTGGGCGCGGAGGTCACCACCATCGACTTTAACGCCGACATTTCGTGGGAAGCGCTTCTTGCGCTCGAGGCGCGCGCCAATCAGTACATCTATGAAAACCACGCCATCGACATTCATTTCTATCGCGGTGCAGAGCTTGATGCCATAGCGTACCGCAGCAAAAAGGCGCTTGCGGGCGATGTGCGCATCGTCTCCTTCCCCGGCGCGGACTGCTGCGCCTGCTGCGGCACGCATGTGGCGCAAAGCGGTCAGGTCGGCATCGTGAAGTTCCTCTCCTGCCAGAAATTCCGCGACGGCGTACGCATCGAGCTGCTTTGCGGCGGACGCGCCTACCGCTACTTGAGCGCGACTTGGGAGCAGAACCTGAAGATCGCGCAGTCCCTGTCGGCAAAGCCGGTGGAGAGCGCCGCGGCGGTGGAGCGCACGCTCAGCGAGCTGGGCGCGCTCAAGCAGCGCGTCGCCAGGCTGGAGCAGGCAAGCTTTGACCGCCTCGCCGCGCAGAACGCGGGCAGAGGCGACGTCCTTCTTTTCGAGGAGGAGATGTCGCCCGACAGCGTGCGGAAGCTTTGCGACGCGGTGGCTGCCGTGTGCGGCGGGCGCTGCGCGGTGTTTTCCGGAGCGGACGGCGCGTGGAAATACGCCATGGGACAGCCCGGCGGCGATCTGCGCGAGCTGACGAAAGCGATGAACGCCGCATTGGGCGGACGCGGCGGCGGCAAGCCGTTCTTCGTGCAGGGCAGCGTGAGCGCGGGCAAAGAGGAGATTCTGGCATTTTTTGCACAAAAACCGGCGACAGGCTGCCGATAAAGCAAAACGCGCATATCTTCGGGACAGACGCCCGTTACGAAGGGACGCGCCCGTCGCAGGCGCACCCCGTCGGGTTTTTTGAACAAAAAAAGGACATCCTTTCGGATGTCCTTTTTATTGCGTTCAATTAGCCAATGCTGTTGAGCTTCAGGGTCAGAGCGCTCTTCTTATGAGCAGCGTTATTCTTGTGAAGAATACCCTTAGCGGCAGCCTTATCGACAGACTTCACTGCGACCTTGTATGCGCCCTCGGCCTCGGTGCGATTGCCTTCTGCGGCAGCAGCCTCGAACTTCTTGAGAGCAGTCTTCAGTGCGGACTTGTCGGCCTTATTGCGGGCGTTGCGGATCTCAGCGATCTGGACGCGCTTCTTGGCAGACTTAATATTCGGCAAACCAAACACCTCCTCCGGATGGGAATCTGTCACGGGAAAAGAAAAATCCACCGTGCAGAATGGTATTTTAGCAAAGTTTACAAGGAATTGCAAGCCTTTTTTGAATATTTTCTTTGCTTTTTTGTATGATTCTAAACTTTGTGGATAGGATAAACCTGAAAATACAAGATTTTGTATCAAACGGTTTCATAACTGCGACAGGGGTGGTTTCTATTCTTTCCAAACGCACCGATCTTGCCATGGAGGCGCACGAGCTTTGGCGCACAGCCGCTCATCAAGCGCAGCTTCCCGGCATCCACAGCGACACGCACATGCAGCACGGCTATGAGGTCACCACCGTCTGCGTGACGGACGAGGAGAGCGCAAAAGCACTCGGAAAACCAAAGGGCACCTACGTCACGCTGGACCTGCGCCCCTATTGGTCGCATGAGGAGGGCGCTTTTGAGCGCGCGGCACGCGCCGTCGGCACAGAGCTGCGCGCGCTGCTGGGAAAGGATGTAAAGTCCGCGCTCGTCACGGGACTGGGAAACGACGCCATGACGCCCGATGCGATCGGTCCGTCGAGCGCAGAGCATGTGCTGGTCACGCGGCATCTCATGCACACGGAGGAGTTTTCCTCTCTCGCCGCGGTCAGTGTGCTGACGCCGGGCGTACTCGGACGCACCGGAATGGAAGCCGCGGAGGTGATCCGCGGCGCCGTCAAGATCGTGCGCCCGGACGTGCTCATCGCCGTGGATGCGCTCGCCTCGCGTTCGCTTGCGCGCGTGTGCACGACGGTGCAGCTGTCCGATACCGGCATGATCCCCGGCAGCGGCGTGGGCAATCGGCGGCGTGCCGTCAATCAGGCGCTGCTGCACATTCCCGTCATTGCCCTCGGCGTACCGACCGTCGTGGACGCGGCAACGCTCGCCGCCGATCTTTTGGAGGAGGCCGGTGCGGCGCAGGTCGATCCCGCCGCGCTGCGCGGACAGGACGCCGCCGCGCTCATGGTCACGCCGCGCGACATCGACGCGCAGATCGCGGAGCTTTCCCGCATCGTCGGCTACGGTATCAACCTTGCGCTCCATCCGCTGAGCTTTGAGGATCTGACCGCGCTTTTGGGGTGAATCTTCCGGCAATGGCGCACAATTCATAATTTGTTTACACGCCATTCAAACTTTAGCCAAGAATGCTTGGTATTTTATACTTGCAAAAGGGAAACCACTTCCCTGATGTGATTTTCTCCCTCCTAAAAATACACACACAACACAGCAAAAAACCCTCACCG
>SAMEA3663235__coassemble_1071_pt1 | contig 8437 bp, 5 predicted proteins | sample SAMEA3663235__metabat2_high_PE_010 | metagenome-assembled genome bin SAMEA3663235 (sample SAMEA3663235) | pig gut metagenome | biome: pig gut; feature: pig-associated habitat; material: faeces | place: China | collected 2013
CTGATCGGCGCAAAGTGCTTCGGCTATGCGCCGGACTATCTGCACCTCATCGGCGTCGGTGCGGTCGCCAACGTGTTCGGACAGCTCGGCGACCTCTCGATGTCGCTCATCAAGCGCGAAAACGGCGTCAAGGATTACAGCCATCTGTTCCTGACGCACGGCGGCATGCTCGACCGGTTTGATTCCAGCATGTTCATTGCACCCGTCGTTTACTTGTGTGTGAGCGGAGGTATTATCTGAGGTGACAAGGAGTATCGCTTTACTTGGTTCGACCGGCTCCATCGGTCGCCAGACGCTTGAGGTCGTGCGCGAACTCGGCGTGGCGGTCGCGGCGCTGACGGCAAACAGCAGCGTCGATCTGATCGAGCGGCAGGCGCGGGAGTTTTCTCCGCGTCTCGTCGCGCTTTATGACGAAGCCGCCGCGCGTGAGCTGAAAGCGCGGCTTTCCGATACAGGCATCGAGGTTCTCTCCGGTATGGACGGTCTGCTTGCCGCAGCCACGGCGGAGGAATCGGATACGGTCGTCACCGCCGTGGTCGGCATGATCGGGCTCAAGCCGACGCTTGCCGCGATTTCCAAAGGAAAACGGATTGCGCTTGCGAACAAGGAGACGCTCGTTTGCGCCGGGGAGCTGGTGATGGATGCCGCGGCGCGCACCGGTGCGGAGATTATCCCCGTGGACAGCGAGCATTCCGCGATCTTTCAGTGTTTACAGGGCTGCCGCGACCGCGGCGAGATCCGCCGCCTCGTGCTGACCTGCTCCGGCGGTCCGTTTTACGGGCTCTCCCGTGCGGAGCTTGCGGGCAAAACCAGGGCGGACGCGCTCAAACATCCGAACTGGACGATGGGCGCGAAGATCACGATTGATTCTGCAACGCTGATGAATAAGGGACTTGAGATCATCGAAGCGATGCGGCTTTACCGTCTGCCTCCTGAGAAGGTCAGCGCGGTGATCCACCGTCAGAGCATCGTCCACTCGCTCGTGGAGTTTTGCGACGGCGCTTATCTTGCCCAGCTCGGCATACCCGACATGAAGCTGCCGATCCGCTATGCGATGACCTATCCTTTCCGCGCGGAGCACACGCCGGATGCGCTGGATCTTTTGTCCTGCCCGCCGCTGACCTTTGCCCGACCGGATGAAGAGACCTTCCGCTGCCTCGCCGTTGCCAGACGGTGCGCTGAAGCCGGCGGCACGAGCTGCGCGGTGATGAACGGAGCGAACGAGGCTGCCGTCGGGGCATTCCTGCGCGAGCAGATCGGGTTTAACGACATTCCCGCGCTCGTCGAAGCGGCGCTGGATACGGTCGAACAGGTATCAAATCCCGCTTTGGCGGATATTCTGGAAGCAGACCGCCTTGCGCGCCAAGCGGTGTTTTCGCATCTGAAATAAAAAGCCGCGCCGTTGCGCGCGGTATGGAGTAACAGCATGGTTTATATTCTTGCAGCGATTTTGATTTTCGGCGTACTGATCGCCGTGCACGAGTTTGGGCATTTTCTTGCCGCCAAAGCCTGCGGTGTGCGTGTCAATGAGTTTTCGATCGGCATGGGACCGCGGCTCCTGCACAAAACGAAGGGTGAGACGGAGTATTCGGTTCGCCTTCTGCCCATCGGCGGCTTTTGCGCAATGGAGGGCGAGGAGGAGGACTCCGACGACCCGAATGCGCTCAACAACAAAGGCTTTTGGGCGAAGCTGCTCATTTTCGTTGCCGGCGCTTTCATGAACTTTCTCACCGGCTTTTTGATCGTCCTCTGCCTGTACGCCGGCGCGGGCGGGTTTTACACCGCGGACATTGCCGCGCTCAACGACGGGTTTCCCCAGGAGGGGGAAAACGGCATTATGGTCGGCGACACGATCTATGCCATCAACGGTGAGCGCGTCTATCTCAAAAGTGACGTTTCCCTCATCATGGAGCTTTCCGGCAGCGGCGATACGTTGGAGATGACCGTGCTGCGCGATGGGAAAAAGCTCACGCGCACACTCACGATGCAGACCTATCAGGACGAAAGCGGCAGGGAATACAAAGCCTACGGCTTTTCCTACGGCGGAATTGTCGAAGCGACGCCCGGCTTGAAGCTCAAATACAGCTGGTACCAGACGATCGACTATGTGCGCCTTGTGCGATTGAGTCTGCAGATGCTTGTTTCGGGCAGCGCGGGCGTGGACGATCTGAGCGGACCGGTCGGTATCGTTTCGACGATCACGGAGGTGGGCAAGGAAACCGAGGCGAAGGAAGGCTTTGGCGCGGCAATGCAGAGCATCCTGTTCTTTGCCGCGATGATCGCCGTCAACCTCGCGGTGATGAATCTTTTGCCGCTGCCTGCGCTCGACGGCGGACATGTGCTGTTTTTGCTGGTCAACCGTATTGCGCTGCTGCTCGTGAAAAAGGAGATCCCGAGCAAGTACCTCAACGCAGTCAACGGCATCGGATTTGCGCTTTTGATGGCGCTGATGCTGTTTGTGACCTTCCATGACATTGTGAAACTGTTCTAAAGAGGTGTGAAAATGACGAAGCAGATCACAGTCGGCGGCGTTGCCCTCGGCGGCGGCGCGCCGGTGACGATCCAGTCCATGTGCAACACAAAAACGGAGGACGCCGCCGCGACGGCGGCGCAGATCCGGGCTCTTGAGGACGCAGGCTGCGAGATCGTGCGCGTGACCGTTCCGACCATGGAGGCGGCACGGGCGATCAGCGCGATCAAGGAGCGGATCTCCATTCCGCTCGTGGCGGATATCCATTTTGACCATCGCCTTGCCGTTGAGGCTGCCGTGCGCGGTGCGGACAAGATCCGCATCAATCCCGGCAACATCGGAGGCGAGGAGAACGTCAAGGCAGTCGTGGACGCTTGCCGCGCGCGCCGGATCCCCATCCGCGTCGGCGTGAACGGCGGCTCGCTGGAAAAGGCGCTTCTTGCAAAGTACGGCAAGGTGACGCCGGAAGCGCTGGTGGAAAGCGCGATGGGACACATCAGGCTTTTGGAGAAGTTCGACTTTACCGATATCTGCGTCAGCGTAAAAAGCTCGGATGTGCCGCTCAATATGGCGGCGTACCGTCTGCTGCATGAGCGCGTCGACTATCCGCTCCATCTCGGCGTGACCGAGGCGGGCACGCCCTCCATGGGGCTGATCAAATCCGCGATCGGCATCGGCGGTCTTCTCTGCGAGGGGATCGGCGATACGATCCGCGTGTCGCTCACGGCCGACCCCGTGGAGGAGGTCTATGCCGCCAGGCGCATTCTGCAGGCCTGCGGCATTCGCCGCTCCGGCGTGAATCTGGTTTCCTGCCCGACCTGCGGAAGGACCGGCTACAACATGATCCCCATTGCCGAGGAGCTGGAAAAGCGTCTTGCCGGCTGCAGCAAGAAGATCACCGTCGCGGTCATGGGCTGCGTCGTCAACGGACCGGGCGAAGCGAGCGCGGCGGATATCGGCATCGCCGGCGGCGAGGGGGAAGGACTGATCTTCCGAAAAGGAAAAGTGCTTTACAAGGTGCCGCAGGAAAAGCTTGTGGAGGCCTTGCTGGAGGAAATCGAAAAACTTTGATACATAGGGAAGAGCCATGGCACAAAAGATTCCGTTTTTTGAATTGTTCAGCGATTTTTCACCCGAGTTTGAGCTGCGGGTGCTCTTGAATACCGCAATTGTGACCAATATGGTGCTTGAACCGGAGCAGCGCGCGATGACGCTTGATATGACGGTGCACGAGCAGGTGAGCGATGCGGCGCAGACCGCGCTGGAGCAGCTGCTTGCCAGGCAGTATGAGCTTTCGCGCGTGACGCTCAATATCAAGTCCACCGCCGTCGCGTTTCCCGATCTGCAAAAGGGCGCAGGCAGAAGGATCGATGCGGGCGGCAGGGTCATCATGGGCAGGGAGATCAAGGGCAATGTCCTGCCGATGGGAGAGCTGACCGCTAAGAGCGGCCGTGTGGTGGTCGAGGGCAAGGTCTTTCAGTTCGACTGCCATGAAACGCGCCGCGCCGGTATGTGGGTCATGATTTTGGAGATGACCGATTACACCGGCTCCGTCAGTATCCGGCGCAACATGTACGAGCGGGAGATCGCGCAGGTGCAGGATAAGATCGCGCCGGGCATGTGGCTGCGCGTCAGCGGCACGATGGAGCTGACCTTCGACGGCAAGGATATGCAGCTCAATCCGCGCGACATTGAGACGATCGAGCATCAGGGACGCATGGACAACGCGCCGGAAAAGCGCGTGGAGCTGCACCTGCATACGAAGATGTCCAACATGGACGCGCTGACCGACACGGGCAGCGTCGTCAGGCTTGCCGCCAAGTGGGGCATGCCCGCCATCGCGATCACCGATCACGGTGTGGCGCAGAGCTTCCCGGATGCCTGGCATGCCGGCGAGGGTAAAATCAAAATACTTTACGGCTGCGAGGGCTATTTTGTCAACAATCTGGATGACCGCATTGCCGTGCACGGCGATCAGGACGGGGATTTTTCTTCTGAAATCTGCTGCTTTGACATTGAAACGACCGGTCTCAAGGTCGCGACCGAGGCGATCACGGAGATCGGCGCGGTCATTATGCGAAACGGCGAGATCGTCGATACCTTCCAGACCTTTGTCGACCCGGAGCGCCGCCTGACGCCGGAGATCATCGGACTTACCGGCATTACGGACGACATGCTCAGGGGCGCGCCGAAGCTGGAACAGGCGCTTCGTGCGTTTCTTGACTTTGCGGGCGGCCGCATCCTTGCCGCGCACAACGCGGAGTTTGACATCGGCTTTCTTCGCGCCGGGTGCCAAAAGTGCGGCATTCCGTTTGACCCGACTTATCTCGACACGCTCATCTTTGCGCAGAACCTGCTGCCGGGCCTGGGCAAATACAAGCTTGATATCGTGGCGGAGCATTTGCAGCTGCCGGCGTTCAACCATCACCGCGCATCGGACGACGCGGTGCCGGTCGCGCAGATGCTCGGGAAATTCTTTCCGATGCTGCAGGAGCGCGGCGTCGGGAGGATCCAGCAGATCAACGGCGAGATGCTCCGTCTCCGTCCGCAGGGAAGCAGGACCAACCGTTTCCCCAAGCACATCATCCTCATTGCAAAGAACAGGACGGGTCTTAAAAATCTCTATCAGCTTATTTCGCTTTCAAACCTCAAGTACTTTAAGCGCGTGCCGACGATCCCCAAGAGCGAGCTGAACGCCCACCGCGAAGGATTGATCGTCGGCTCGGCGTGCGAGGCGGGCGAGCTGTTCCGCGCAGTCGCCGACCATAAGGATTGGGCGGAGCTCAAGCGCATTGCCTCCTATTACGACTATCTGGAGATCCAGCCGCTGTGCAACAACCGGTTCATGATCCGTGACGGCAGCGTGCGCTCGGACGAGGAGCTCAGGGAATTCAACCGCACGATCGTGCGGCTCGGCGAGGAGCTGGGCAAGCCGGTCTGCGCCACCGGCGACGTGCATTTTCAGGAGCCGGAGGACGAGATCTACCGCCACATCCTGCTCGCGTCAAAAAAGTTTGCCGATGCGAACGCATCGCTTCCCATCTATTTCCGCACGACGGAGGAGATGCTTGCGGAATTTGCGTATCTGGGAGAGGAAAAGGCGTACGAGGTGGTTGTGACCAACACGCGCAGGATCGCCGACATGGTCGAAGAGATCGAGCTTCTCCCCAAGGGAAGGCTCTTCCCGCCGCGTTTGGAGAATTCGGAGGAGGAGCTCAACCGACTCGTGTGGGACAAGGCGCACGAGCTGTATGGCGAAGAGCTGCCGCAGCTCATTACCGACCGTCTCAACGTTGAGCTGGGCGGTATCCTGGGCAAATACGACGTCGTATATATGTCCGCGCAGAAGCTGGTGCAGCGCTCGCTTGCGTGCGGATACCTCGTCGGCTCGCGAGGCTCCGTCGGCTCCTCGCTCGTTGCCTATATGTCCGGCATTACCGAGGTCAACGCGCTTCCGCCGCACTATCGCTGCCCGAAGTGCAGAAATTCGGAGTTCATTTTGGACGGCAGCTACGGCTGCGGCGCCGACATGCCCGACAAAATCTGTCCGAAGTGCGGGGAACCCTATCAGAAGGACGGCTTTGACATTCCGTTTGAGACCTTCCTTGGCTACGGCGGCGGCAAGGTGCCCGATATCGATCTCAACTTCTCGGGTGAGTATCAGGCGCGCGCACATGCGCATGCGGTGGAAATGTTCGGCAAGACCCAGGTCTTCCGCGCCGGCACGATCGGCACGCTTGCGGAAAAGACCGCCTACGGCTTTGTTAAAAAGTACCTCGAAGAAAACGGCATCGCTGCCGGCAACGCGGAGATCGACCGCCTGACGGCGGGCTGCGTCGGCGTGAGAAGAACGACCGGTCAGCACCCCGGCGGGCTTGTTGTCGTGCCGGACGATATGGATATTGAGGATTTCTGTCCGGTGCAGCACCCGGCAGACGACCCGGACAGCGACACCATCACCACGCATTTTGATTATCACTGTATGGAGGACAATCTTCTCAAGCTCGACTTGCTCGGTCACGATGACCCCACCATGATCCGGATGCTTGAAAAGCTCACCGGCGTCAACGCGCGCGCCATCCCGCTCGACGATCCGGACACGATGAGTATTTTTACCTCCTCCAAAGTCCTCGGATATGAAAATGACGAGGTGCTCGGTCCCACCGGCGCCGTTGCCATTCCGGAATTCAACACGCGTTTTACGCGTCAGATGCTTGTCGATACGCAGCCGAAGGATTTCAACACGCTGCTGCGCCTTTCCGGCTTCTCCCACGGCACGGATGTGTGGCTCGGCAACGCAAAGGAGCTTATCACGAGCGGCACGGCAAGCGTTCTGGAGACTGTGGGCTGCCGTGACGACATCATGCTTTACCTCATCGCAATGGGTCTTGAGCCGAAGATGAGCTTCAAGATCATGGAGGCCGTGCGAAAGGGCAAGGTCAAGAAGGGGAAGGCGGACGACTGGCCCATGTGGGTGGAGAAGATGCGTGAGCACGATGTGCCGGAGTGGTATATCGAATCGCTTGCCAAGATCGGTTACCTTTTCCCCAAGGCGCATGCCGTCGCCTACGTCATGATGGCGTTCCGCATCGCGTGGTTCAAGGTACATGAGCCGCTTGCGTTTTACGCGACGTTCTTCTCCATCCGCGCAAAGGCATTCGACGCATCGGAGTGCTGCCGCGACGCGGAGGACATCAAGCGTCGCATCCGCGAGATCGAGAACAATAAGGACGCGACGGCGGTCGAGCAGGATCTGATGATCACGCTTGAAGTGTGCTATGAGTTCTGCCTGCGCGGCTTCCACTTTGACACCATCGACATTTACCGCAGCGACGCCACGAACTTCCTTGTGACGGAAAACGGGCTTCTCCCGCCGTTCACCTCCGTGCGTGGGCTCGGCGAAGCCGCTGCACTCGACACGGTAGAAAAGAGGAAAGGGAAGACCTTCACCTCCATTGAGGAGTTTTCCGACTGCTGCAGCAAGCTGTCAAAGACGCATATCGAGCAGCTCAAAGCGCTCGGCGCCTTTGCCGGCATGGCGGATACCAGCCAGATGACGCTGTTTTAAGCAGAAAAGGGACGCGAAAGTGTCCCTTTTTTTTACGCGCTGCGCGGCACTTGCAGCATGGCGGGATACATGGTAAAATCAAAGCGAAACGAGCAGAAAACGCACGGACGGGAGAGCGTATTATGCTGATCTATCTGCAAACCATCGAGACAGATAAAGATAAGTCCAAATTCGAGCAGATCTACGAGGCGTATCGCGGTCTGATGTTCCATGTTGCATTCAAAATCCTGGAGCAGGAGCAGGACGCGGAAGATGCCGTCCATCACGCTTTTGTGAAAATTGCGGAAAATATTACAAAAATTTCTGAGCCGGTGTGTCCAAAAACAAAAGCTTTCGTCGTTACTATAGTTGAGAATAAATCCATTGATATTCTTCGGCGCCGGAAGCGGCATCAGGAAATTTCGCTCGATGCTGTCACCTATGGGATTCCTGTCCGTACCGAGAATGAAGATGTGCTCTCGGAGCTTATTCTGAAGCTTCCGGCAAAGCAGCGGCAGGTGATATGGCTGAAGTATTATTACGGCTATAGCCTGCGCGAAATCGCCTCTATGCTGAACATATCTCTTGCTGCTGCAATCAAAACAGATCAGCGGGCAAGAAAAAAGCTGGAAGCCATGTATGACATGTATGAGGAGGACTGTAAACTATGATCACAGACGAAATGCTTCGTGTTTCCGCCGCCCGATCAAGCGAGCTGTTTATTCAGGCTGTTGCACTTGACTATGATCCGACGCAGCAGTATGAACCGTCCAATTCGTTTGAAAAGAAAATCAAGCGGCTTGTCCACAGGGCGAAGCATCCCTATTTTTACCGCTCTGTGCAGCGCATCGCTTCGGTGCTTCTTGCCGCGATTCTTGCCGGCAGTATGTATTTGGCGGTTGATACAGAGGCAAGGGCGG
>SAMEA3663235__coassemble_1628_pt1 | contig 6524 bp, 7 predicted proteins | sample SAMEA3663235__metabat2_high_PE_010 | metagenome-assembled genome bin SAMEA3663235 (sample SAMEA3663235) | pig gut metagenome | biome: pig gut; feature: pig-associated habitat; material: faeces | place: China | collected 2013
ATCTGTCCTGCGGACAGCCTGCCGCTGAGCCGGTAGGTACCGGGCTGCGTGATATGCACGACCGTATGGGCGTCCGCTTCAGCCTGCATGTGCTCGTCGGCTTCGCTCCCCTCGCCGTAGGTAAAGCCCTGACCGGCAAGGTAAAACACAATATCGTTTGCCGTATAGACCGCCGCGGTTTCCTCGCCGGTGACCGGCGCGCCGTCCACGGTGACACCCTCGTCGGACAGCGCGATCTGCACGCCGTCCTTCACGGTTTCTTCTTTCCGCTCCGTACAGCCGGCGAGGGAAACCGCCAGCGCAAAGGCAAGCAGGATCGATATCGCTTTGTTCATTTTCTTCTTCCTTTCTGCAAAGGTCGCTGAGAATTTGATACCATTACCATAACGGGCAAAAATGAACAAAGCATCCTTTCTTTGTGAATTTTCGATGAATCCCCTTACAGCAGCAGCGGCTGAAGCTGACGGCCCTCAAGCGCCAGCTCGACCGTTGGGATGATCTGCGTAAAGTCCGCGATGAGCGAGGTGGGCTTCGCCTCGGCATTGTCCTGCCCGAAGGGTACAAAGTAGTAGTTTTTCCGGTTGAGCAGCGCAGCAATATTCGGCGCGCTCGCGGAAAGCCCGTCATTTGTGGCGATCGCCAGCACAACGGGCTTGGCGTTGCGCAGATGTCCCTTCGCCGCCATCGTCACCGGTCCGTCGGTGATGCCGCCGGCAAGCTTTGCAAGCGTATTGCCCGTGCAGGGGGCGATCACAAGGACCTCCATCGCCCCCTGCGGACCGAGCGGCTCCGCCTCCACAATGTCACGCACCGCCCTGCGCGACGCGAGACTTTCCACGCGCTCGACAAAGGCGTCCGCGCGCCCGAAGCGCGTGTCATATTTCGCCGCGTTCTCCGACAGGATCGGCACCACCTCGTGCTCCTGCGTGATCTGTTCGTAAATTTTCAGCAGCTCCGGATGATTGCAGAACGAGCCGCAAAAGGCAAATCCGATTTTCATTCCTGTCCCTCCACGAGTTTACATAATGTTTTTTTCATGGCAAGCGCCGCCGTCTCCGGCGCAACTTTTCCGGGCAGTCCGCCCGCCTTGATATAGCTCAGGCGCAGCGACTCCACCGCCTTTCGGTCAAAACCGGAGGCTGAGGCAAGCTCAATGAGCAGGCAGTCCGGCGCAACCTCGCGCAGCAGGCTTTCATCGAACACCTGATGCGGCACGGTGTTGAAGATCACGCGGAAGCCGCCGAGCTTTCCCGCCAGACGGTTCGTATGCAGCCCGGCGTAGCCGAACGCATCGATCCACGCAAGGTCGGAGAGCTTGCGCGCGCTGACTGTCACCTGCGCCCCGATCGCCTGCAGATCGTGCGCGAGGAGCTTGCCGATGCGCCCGAAGCCGACGACAAGGCAGCGCGTGCCGTGCAGCGTAACAGGCAGCTGGTGCATCGCCGTTTCGATCGCACCCTCCGCCGTGGGGATCGCGTTGCGCACGGTAAGCTCCTCCCGCGAGAAAAGGTCCGTCAGGGTCAGCCCCCATTGCTCCGCCGAGCGCCGCTCCTCCTCCCGGACGGCGCCGGCATAGATCTGCTGCTGCGGGCGCAGCAGTCTCCACAGCTCGCCGAGCGGAAGCTCCGTGCCGTTGAGCATCCCATCTTTGGAAAGCGGCGCCGGCAGGACGATCACCTCCGCCTTCACCGCGTCGCACAGCGCCGTGGGATTGACGCCCCCGGGCAGCTCCCAGGTGCATACCTCGTATCCGTCCTGCGCAAGCATCTGCGACAGCAGCCTCATGCGCGCGTCACCGCCGAGTATTCCTGTTTTTTTCGCCATATCGTTCCCCCTTTCCTTCTATTTTATGAAAAAGGAGCGTTTGATTAGAAGAAAAAAACAGAATTTATTTGTTTTACCTATTGACTTGGTAGGAATTGTGTGCTAAGCTTCATATACCTACTAAAAAGGTAGGTTTAAAGAGGCTTTATCATGCAGTACATTTTTATGAAAATGTTTCGCTCCCGTTTTGACCGAATGTGTCGATGCTGTCGCTGATGTGCAGCTCTGTATCCCGCGTTCAGACCGGTTTCGGATCATCATTTCAAATAAACATTAAAATAACAAAGGAGAAACTATCATGTCTAACATTTACACTTCCGCCGATCAGCTCATCGGTAAAACCCCGCTTCTGGAACTCACTCATATCGAGAAGGACAATAAACTAAACGCAAAGATTTACGCAAAGCTTGAATACTTCAATCCTGCCGGCTCCGTCAAGGACCGCATTGCCAAGTCCATGATCGACGATGCCGAGGCATCCGGCAAGCTGAAAGCCGGCAGCGTCATCATTGAGCCGACCTCCGGCAACACAGGCATCGGACTTGCCGCCGTTGCTGCGGCAAGAGGCTACCGGATCATCATCGTGATGCCCGAAACGATGTCCGTCGAACGCCGGCAGCTGATGAAGGCTTACGGCGCTGAGCTCGTCTTGACGGAGGGCGCCAAGGGCATGAAGGGCGCCATCGCCAAAGCCGAGGAGCTGGCAAAGGAGATCCCCGACAGCTTCCTCCCCGGACAGTTCGTCAATCCCGCCAACCCGAAGGCGCATTTTGAGACCACCGGTCCGGAAATTTGGGAGGACACCGACGGAGAGGTAGATATCTTCGTCGCCGGCGTCGGCACGGGCGGTACGATCACCGGCACCGGCGAATACCTCAAAGCAAAGAAGCCGGCGGTCAAGGTCGTTGCCGTAGAGCCCGCCGCGTCCGCCGTGCTTTCCACCGGCGTCGCAGGAAGCCATAAAATTCAGGGCATCGGCGCAGGCTTCGTTCCCGAAGTGCTCAACACCAAAATCTACGATGAGATCATTACCGTTTCCAATGAAGACGCCTTCGCCACAGGCAAGCTGATCGGCAGATCGGAGGGCGTGCTGGTTGGCATCTCCTCCGGCGCAGCGGTCTGGGCTGCCATTGAGCTTGCCAAGCGTCCGGAAAACGCGGGCAAAAAGATCGTCGTTCTCCTGCCCGATACCGGCGACCGCTATTTGTCCACACCGCTTTTTGACGTCTGAGGAGGTCCCGGCATGAAGATTTATGCGGATAACGCGGCTACTACTAAAATGAGCCGCACGGCTATTGACGCGATGCTGCCCTACATGGAGGAGCTCTACGGCAACCCGTCCAGTCTGTACGGCATCGGTCAGCAAGCCAAGGAGGGGCTGGAAAAGGCCCGGGAGCGCGTTGCAAAGTGTTTGGGCTGCGATGCAAAGGAAATCATTTTTACCTCCGGCGGCAGCGAAGCCGACAACCAGGCGATCCTCTCTGCTTCCCGCATCGGTGCGAAAAAGGGAAAAAAACACATAATTTCCACCGCCTTTGAGCATCATGCCGTACTGCATACGCTGAAAAAGCTGGAAGGAGAAGGCTTTTCCGTCACGCTGCTTCCGGTTCATGAGAACGGCATCGTCACTGCGGAGCAGGTCGCGGAGGCGATCAGACCGGACACCTGCCTCGTCACGGTGATGTTCGCCAACAACGAGATCGGCACCATTCAGCCCATCCGCGAGATCGGCGCGGTCTGCCGGGAAAAGGGCGTGCTTTTCCACACCGACGCCGTTCAGGCTGCCGGACATCTCCACATCGACGTAAAAGAGCAGAATATCGATATGCTCTCCCTCTCCGCGCACAAGTTCCACGGTCCCAAGGGCTGCGGCGCTCTGTATGCCCGCAGGGGCATCCCTCTGACCAATCTGATAGAGGGCGGCGCGCAGGAGCGCGGCAAACGCGCCGGAACGGAAAACGTTCCCGCCATCGTCGGTATGTCCGCCGCGCTGGAGGAGGCCTGCGCCAATATCGACCGCAGCAGCGCAAAGCTTACCGCACTGCGGGACCGCCTGATCAGAGGGCTGGACAAGATCCCGTACTCAGCGTTGAACGGAGATGCGCAAAAGCGCCTGCCCGGCAACGTGAACTTCTGTTTTGAAGGCATTGAAGGCGAATCGCTCCTGCTGCTGCTCGACGACAAAGGGATCTCCGCCTCCTCCGGCTCCGCCTGCACATCGGGCTCGCTGGATCCCAGTCACGTGCTGCTGGCGATCGGAAGACCGCACGAAGTGGCGCACGGCTCCCTGCGCCTGACCCTCGGCGAAGACGCAACGCAGGAGCAGGTCGACTATATGATCCAATCGGTCACCGAGGTCGTGACCTATCTCCGGAATATGTCCCCCTTCTGGCGCGATCTGGTCAGCGGCAGGCGCTGTCATATTTTTGCAGAATGAGAGGTTGAATGCATGGCTTTATACAGTGAGAAAGTAATGGATCATTTTCGAAATCCCCGCAACGTAGGCGTCATCGAAAACGCGGACGGCGTGGGAGAGGTCGGCAATCCCGTCTGCGGCGATATTATGAAGATCTATCTAAAGATCAGGGATGACACCATTGCCGACGTCAAGTTTGAGACCTTCGGCTGCGGCAGCGCCATCGCATCAAGCTCCATGGCAACGGAGCTTATCAAGGGCAAGCCGGTCTCGGACGCGCTGCAGCTGACGAACAAAGCCGTAACGGAAGCCCTGGGCGGTCTGCCCGCTCACAAGCTGCACTGCTCGGTATTGGCTGAGGAGGCCATCAAGGCGGCGCTTCAGGATTACTACGAGAAAAACGGCATCGAATATGACCACAGCCAATTTCCGGATTGTGAGGGCTGCTGCGGCTGCTGCGGCGAATGAAGGCATTGATCGCCATGAGCGGCGGCGTGGACAGCAGCGCCGCCGCCTATCTTGTCAAGGCGCAGGGATATGACTGCATCGGCTGCACAATGAAGCTGTACGAAAATGAGGACGCCGGCGTTTCGCGCGAGCGCACCTGCTGTTCCCTCGACGATACAGAGGATGCCCGAAGCGTCGCATTCCGTCTGAGCATTCCGTACTACGTGTTCAATTTCAGCGACAGCTTTCGCCGGCAGGTCATCGAAAAGTTTGTCCGCTGCTACGAATCCGGTGTCACGCCGAATCCCTGCATCGACTGCAACCGCTACATGAAGTTTGAAAAGCTGTATGAGCGCGCAAAAATACTCGGCTGCGATTACATCGTGACCGGGCACTATGCCCGGATCGAACAGGCAGACGGACGGTTCGTTTTAAAAAAGGCGCTGGACGAAACGAAGGATCAGAGCTATGTGCTGTATTCTCTGACTCAGGATCAGCTTGCGCACACACTTTTCCCGCTGGGTACACTGCGAAAAACGGATGTGCGCCGCATCGCCGAAGAAAACGGCTTTCTCAATGCCCACAAACCGGACAGCCAGGATATTTGCTTCGTACCGGACGGCAACTATGCCGGAGTGATCCGGGCGCATACCGGGAAAGACTATCCGCCCGGCGATTTCGTATCCACGGAAGGGACCGTACTCGGCAGGCATAAAGGCATCATCCACTACACCGTCGGTCAGCGCAGGGGGCTCGGTCTTTCCGCGTCAGCGCCTCTGTATGTCTGCGGCATTTGTCCCGAAAACAACACCGTAACGCTTGGAAACGCAGACAGCTTACTTTCCGATATCGCTTATGTAAGTGACTTTCACTGGATCAGCGGCAAAGCGCCGGAAGGCGCCTTCCGATGCCGCGCCAGGATCCGGTACCGCCAAAAAGAGGCTGCGGCAACCGTCTTTCCGCCGGAAGCCGACGTGATAAAAATCGTGTTTGACAGGCCGCAGCGGGCCATTACACCCGGTCAGGCGGCCGTACTGTATGACGGCGACACCGTGCTCGGCGGGGGGACCATACGTTCCGCTGTCCGGGATTGATTTGTCTTTCTGGTCTGTGGTATACTTGTTGTGGAAAAGAGGGTGATTTTATGATGGTATCCACACGGGGTCGGTATGCTCTGCGCGTGATGGTCGACCTTGCCGAGCATTCCGACGGCGGCTATATCGCAATGAAGGAAGTCGCCGCAAGGCAAAGCATTTCCCTGAAGTATCTGGAGCGTATTCTGCCTTTGCTGGTAAAAAACGGTCTGGTTGCGGGTGTGCAGGGCAAGGGCGGCGGATATCGGCTGACCCGCGCGCCAAAAGACTACCGCGTCGGCGAAATCCTGCGGCTGACCGAGGGGGATCTTGCCCCGGTCGCCTGTCTGGACTGCAATGCAGAGCCCTGTCAGCGCATGGCGGATTGCAGAACGCTTCCCATGTGGAATGAGTTGAATACGATCATAAATGACTACCTCGATCGGAAAACCATTGCCGATCTGATGAAAGAGGAAACGGCGTGACTTTAAAGCGCACACCGATACACATGAAAAAAGGACTGCCGGAGCAGTCCTTTTTCTCTTATTCATTTGACCCGCACGGTCCGCCTGTCCGCTGCAAAAGCTCCTTCACGCTCGGCAGCACAAGGGTCGCTCGAATCCGTCAAACAGCTTCTCATCGAGACAGAGCGTGCCGTCCAGATCAGGCAGGAGCAGCTTTTTTGCCTTGAGATGCGTCAAAGCATTCCTCACTTTGCCTTCTTCGCGTGAATGAAGATGAACACGACGGAGCTGACCGCCAGC
>SAMEA3663235__coassemble_1824_pt1 | contig 6106 bp, 7 predicted proteins | sample SAMEA3663235__metabat2_high_PE_010 | metagenome-assembled genome bin SAMEA3663235 (sample SAMEA3663235) | pig gut metagenome | biome: pig gut; feature: pig-associated habitat; material: faeces | place: China | collected 2013
ATCTCATCTTCAGCCATACCGCCAGCGCCAGCTGCGAAAGCAGGATCAGCGGCAGCCCATAGCGGAAATACCAGTGGCGCGTCTTATGGTGAAAGAAGAACATTCCGCCCACCGCGCCGGCGCTGCCGCCAAGGAGCGCAAGGGCAAAAAGCGTCCGCTCCGGCACGCGCCGCGCGCCGCTCCGTTTCGCGCTCAGCTTATCCCAGCCGTAGGTCAAAAACGCAAACACGTTGATTGCGGCAAGGTAAATGGGAACATACCGAAAAAACTCCCCCATCGTCTCAGCGCTCCAGATCGCTCAGCGCGACGGCGGTCTTCGCCGCAAGGCGCGCGTTGTTGTAGACGAGCTGGATGTTGGACTCCAGACTGTCGCCGCCGGTAAGCTCCTTGATCCTCGCGAGCAGGAACGGCGTGGTCGCCTTGCCGTGGATCCCCTGTGTCTTTGCCTCCGCGACCGCCTCGTCGATCGCTTTGTTGATGACGTTCGCGTCCATGGAATACTCCTCGGGAATGGGGTTGGTGACGAGCATACCGCCGCGAAGCTTCATCTCGCGCTTGACATGGAACGCCTTCGCCAGCTCCTCCGGCGTATCAAGACGGTAGTCCACGCCGAAGCCGGACCTGCGGGTGTAGAACGCGGGCAGCTCATCGGTGCCGTAGCCGATGACGGGCACGCCCTTGGTCTCGAGGTATTCAAGCGTCAGACCGAGGTCGAGAATGGACTTCGCACCGGCGCAGATGACCATAACGGGGGTTTCGGCAAGCTCCTCGAGGTCGGCGGAAATATCCATTGTGACTTCCGCGCCGCGATGCACACCGCCGATGCCGCCGGTGGCAAAAACCTCAATGCCTGCCATCGCCGCGATCATCATGGTCGTGGTGACAGTCGTCGCGCCGTCCGCTCCCTTGGCAACCAGCACGGGAAGATCCCGCCGGCTCGCTTTGGCAACGCCGCTGCCGGTACGGGCGAGATAGTCGATCTCGGCTTCGGAAAGCCCTGCCTTGAGCCGACCGCCGAGGATGGCGACGGTCGCAGGAACAGCGCCGAGATCGCGGATGATCCTCTCGACCTCGAGCGCCGTGTCGCGGTTCTGCGGATACGGCATGCCGTGGGAAATGATGGTCGATTCGAGCGCCACGACGGGTCTGCCCGCGTCAAGCGCGCTCTTGACCTCGGGCGCAATGTCAAGATACCTGTTGCTCTCCATAAAGCGACCTCCTGCTTTAAAAAATCTATGCTTTTCCTGTTGTGCCCGCAACTGAAAAACCGGTCAGAAAGAGCCGTTTTCTCAACTTGCGGCGCTTCGCACCGCGATCTGAGCCGCGAAGCACTGTTTTCATATTCACTTATTCGCTATTGTAAAACGGCAAAACGCAAAAGTCAATGAAACAGGGCTTGAAAAAGACCGACGGGTAGCATATAATATTTGCATTCTTCGGAAAAAACCTGTTAAAAGGGGTAAGCACACTATGGAACGAGTCAGAATTGCGTCCGTTTTTGCGGACAGCGAACAGTACGGCGGCAGGGAAATCTCCGTCATGGGCTGGGCAAGGACCATCCGCGACATGAAGACCTTCGGCTTCATCGAGCTCAACGACGGCTCCTGCTTCCGCAACCTGCAAATTGTTCTGGACGCGAACGAGCTTGCCAATTATAAGGAGATCTGCGCGCAGAATGTCGGCGCGGCGCTCATCGCCAGAGGCACCGTCGTGCTCACGCCGGACGCCAAGCAGCCGCTTGAGCTCAAAGCCTTCTCCGTCGAGGTCGAGGGCGCGTCCACGCCGGACTATCCGCTGCAGAAAAAGCGCCACAGCGTCGAGTATCTGCGCACGATCCAGCATCTGCGTCCGCGCACGAATCTCTTCTCCGCCACCTTCCGCGTCCGCTCCGCTGCCGCCTACGCCGTGCATGAGTTTTTCCAGAGCCGCGGCTTCGTCTACGTCAACACCCCCATCATCACCGGCTCGGACTGCGAGGGCGCGGGCGAGATGTTCCAGGTGACGACGCTCGATCTTGAGAATCCGCCGCGTACCCCGGACGGCAGGGTCGATTATTCGCAGGATTTCTTCGGCAAGAAGACGAGCCTGACCGTCTCCGGTCAGCTCAACGCCGAGAACTTCGCCATGGCGTTCGGCGACGTCTACACCTTCGGTCCCACCTTCCGAGCAGAAAACTCCAACACCGCGCGCCACGCCGCCGAGTTCTGGATGATCGAGCCGGAGATGGCGTTCTGCGATCTCGACGGCGACCTTGAGGTCATGGAGTCCATGGTCAAGCACATCATCAACCGCGTCATGGAGCGCTGCCCGGACGATCTCGCATTTTTCAACAGCTTTGTCGACAAGGGTCTCATCGAGAGACTGCAGCACGTGGCAAGCTCCGACTTCGGTCGCGTGACCTATACCGAAGCAGTGAAGCTCTTAAAGGAAAGCGGCGTGAAGTTCGATTATCCCGTCGAGTGGGGCATCGACCTGCAGACCGAGCATGAGCGCTATCTCACCGAGCAGATCTTCAAGCGTCCCGTGTTTGTCACCGACTATCCCAAGGAGATCAAGGCGTTCTACATGCGCCTCAACGACGATGGGAAGACCGTCGCCGCGGCGGACTGTCTGGTCCCGGGCATCGGCGAGATCATCGGCGGCAGCCAGCGCGAGGAGCGGCTCGAGCTTTTGGAAAACCGCATCCGGGAGCTTGGCATGAACCCCGAGGACTACTGGTGGTACTGCGACCTGCGCCGCTACGGCTCCTGCCGTCATGCGGGTTTCGGTCTCGGCTTCGAGCGCATGGTGATGTACCTCACGGGCGTTTCCAACATCCGCGATGTGGAGCTGCATCCGAGAACGGTCGGCAGCGCCGATTTCTGAAAAGCAAAAACAGCGCAAGGGGAAGCGAGGTTCGCTTCCCCTTGTTTTTTTGCAGGTGCGTGCAGCCTTGCCCGGTGTGGGGAGGGTAGTTCGCACCTCCGGGTGCGACCCTCTTTGCCACCAGCGAAAAGCGGAGAAAACGCCGAAAAAAGACGGGGCACGCGCGCCCCGTCCTCGGAACCTCCCCTGAGAGGGGCTGCTATTTTTCAACGCCGATGCTTCCCTTTTCCTTTTCGATCTCATTGATATGCTTCAAAAGGACATACTCAATGTAATTGGTCATGGAACGGTGTTCCTCTGTTGCCAGCTTTCCGATCTTATCAAAGACCTCTTCCGTCAGGCGAAGCGTAAATACGCGTTTATCGGTAGCCATACCTTTCCTCCGCTTTTTCTTTTATGATATGGCAAAAAAATTCTTAAATATACATTCACTTGACAGTATAATGATATCACTTTATAATAAAGCCAAAGCATTTAGGAGGTTTTTGACATGACAGATTACAAAAAGCTCTATGTCTTACTGGTCGATGCATCGGAAAAGGCAATTACAGAAATTGAGCAGCAAAACTATGGGGCAGCGAAAGAAACCTTGATTGCCGCTGAGCAAGCCTGTGAGGAGATCTGTATTTCCACACCGCAAAAGTAACAGCGGAGAAAAACGCAGAAGGTGTCGCAGCCTTTGTGCCGAGCGGTTTGCGGGGCAGTCGCGGCAGAGACCGCATTCCGCGTTTTCGCGCCAAAGCAAAAAGAAGAAGAAGGACGGCGTCCTTCTTCTTTTCCATTTTACAGCCACGTTTTGTCAAATCCGCAGGGCAGCAGCTCGCGGAGTGCCATCTTCTTTGCCTCGCCGTTCCTGTTGAGACAAATGACCTCCATATCGGGACCGAACTCATAGAGCACCTGACGGCACGCGCCGCAGGGGTAGCAGTAATCGTCGCTGCGTCCGGCGATGACGATGCGTTTGAATTTTGTGTGACCCTCGCTGACCGCCTTGACCGCGGCGGTGCGCTCGGCACAGATGGTCAGTCCGTAGCTGGAGTTTTCGATGTTGCAGCCGGCGGCAACGTAGCCGTCCTCGCACTCAAGCGCCGCACCGACGGGAAAGTGCGAATACGGGACATACGCCATGTCCAGCATGGCGATCGCTTTTTGCATCAGTTCCTGCTCGCTCATGACCGTTCCTCCTTCACCAGTCCACGCCGAGGTCGGGACGCACCTCAATATCCATAATATCCTTCGCGTCATAGAATTGGAGATACCGGCTGCGCGCATGGCGGAAGGTCGTTCCGTCGGGATGCAGGCGGTCGCAGATGACGGCGGAGATGTCGGGCTTGATGTAGCTGAACGAGCTGACGCCGACGCTGGCGAAGACGCGAAAGCCCTGACTTTGCAGGTAGCGGAACTTCTCGCCGGTTTGTTTCCAGTCGTCGCCGTCGGGACGACCGCCGTGCGGGTAGAAGAGAATGCTCGTCGGTCCCACAAGAGAGCCGACCTCCTCCGCCCAGCGCTCGGTGTCGTTGATGACGGTCTGCAGCGGCTTGCTGTCCAGGCGGATGTGTCCCCAGGTGTGGCTGCCGAAGGTCCAGCCGGTCTCCTTCAGCCGCGCGATCACGGGCTTGACCGCCTCGATCTCGGCGGCGCGGTACTCCTCAAACTCCGGGCGCGCCGGAGAATCGGGCGCGATGTCGCGGTCGTTCTGCGTGCGGTAGCCGAGGATGCCGCAATAGCCCGTGAGCGAGAAGATCGCCTTGGCACCGTTGAGCGAGAAATCCGGATGCTCATAAACAAAGGTATCGAGAATGGTGGTCGCGTCGTACTCCTTCGTGAGCGACGTTTCGTTCGTGTACGGGTTCCAGCACTCCGCCCAGATCTCTCCGTCGTCGCCGAGCACGAGCTTGCTGGTGAAGCCCTCCTCGAGCATGTACGGGTAGTAGTTCACATCGTCAAAGGAGATGACGAGCGGCTTTTTCCCCTCGGGCAGCATGAGCGTGTTGCGCACCATGTGCGTCCCCGTCTCATCCGTCACCTCGCTCCACACGTCCTCCATCGCGACGAGGATGTAGCCGCGCGCATACAGCTCGTCGAGGATCCTGTTGTATTCGTCCACCGTCACCATCCAGTCGTCCAGCCCATAGCGCTGGGACTCGCTGGCGCCGCACTCATGGAACGCCCACTGCGGAAACGCGATGATCGGGTGGAAGAAAAGATGCTCCACCACCTGATCGGGCCCCCACGCCTGCGTGAGCTGAGCTTCCGACCAGTAGGTCTTGACCGCGTCGTAAGGATCGCCGGCGGGTTCGTTGTCAACCGGCAGCGTTTCGCCGTCCTCCACAGCCGGATCATCGGGCACGGTTTCGTTGTCCTTGCCGCAGCCGGCAAGAAGGCTCATCACCGTCAGCACCGCCAGCAGCAGCGCGAGCAATCGTTTCATAGTTTTTCCTCCTTGGTGCTTTGCTGATAGACCGCGCTCCCCACAGGGGAGTTTTTTTCATTATATCAGCTCTTTTTCCTTTTGACTACCGAAAAAGAGAATTTGTTCCCGTTTTGTAACTGTTTTTGTCCCTCCCGTCTCCGCAGTTTTAGCACTCTCAAGCAAAGAGTGCTAAAATTCACGATTCGTTCATCAAAAGATGTATTTTTGTTCACAGGTCGTGGGTAAACTAAAAGCATCAAAGGAAAACAAATCCTGTACACCAACCGGAAACGGCGAAAATAGAATTGGAGGTATTTATCATGTTTGAACTCAGACCTTTTGAACGCAGAAACAACCACATCGCTTCCTACGATCCCTTCCGTGAAATGGAAAATCTTGAGCGCGCCTTCTTCGGCGACCGCGGCTTCTTCTCCGGCAGTGCGCTGGGCGAATTCCGCACCGACATTCAGGACAAGGGCGACAGCTACCTGCTTGAGGCTGATCTCCCCGGCTTCAAGAAGGACGACATCCACATCGACCTCGACGGCGACACCATGACCATCAGCGCCGAGCGCCACAGCGAGCATGAGGAGAAGGACAAGTCCGGCAATTATATGCGCTGCGAGCGCAGCTACGGCAGCTATCAGCGCAGCTTCGACATCAGCGCCGTCAACGCCGATGCGATGACCGCCGAATACACCGACGGCGTGCTGAAGCTGACGATGCCCAAAAAGGAGATGACCGTCTCCAGCGCAAAGCGTCTGGAGATCCGCTGAGCCACACGGCAAAATGCCTTGCAGAGAAATCTGCAAGGCATTTTTGCTATGC
>SAMEA3663235__coassemble_2854_pt1 | contig 4574 bp, 5 predicted proteins | sample SAMEA3663235__metabat2_high_PE_010 | metagenome-assembled genome bin SAMEA3663235 (sample SAMEA3663235) | pig gut metagenome | biome: pig gut; feature: pig-associated habitat; material: faeces | place: China | collected 2013
TTCCGATTTCTCTGCCTTCTATCGCGCACGGTCAAAAGATTCAAGGGTGTCTCGCTTTCGCTTGTCTATCATCACCGGTCACGCTCAAGCAGCCGAGACTTTGCCTCCGAATTGCTGTTCCAGACCGCACCCACCGTGGGGCAGCCGTCCCTGTCCGGGCAGTCGCCGCAGGTGGCAAGGCCCTTTTTCAAAACGCACTGGCGGATGGGGCACAGTTTGTCGCAAAACGGTGTCTTGACCCCCTCCGTACGGCAGCCCAGGCAGTTGATCATATCAGGGGTGATGGGAACCCCGTTCAGCTCGCTCCAGAGCTTTGCGGTCTTTTCCCGGAGTGCGTTGTCATTGTTCAGCGTAGCGACGCGGGCATCGCAGGTTTCGCAGTCCAGCCCGCAGCAGGCAATCAAGTTTTTCATGGTATTTTTCCTTAGCTCTATTTGTGCTTCTTCCCGAAACACATTCCGATGACCAGCCCGACGAGCATCCCCATAGACAGGGTGACGCCGATGTACTCCGGGAACATGGCGCCAACGGCGGCCCCGAAGCACATCCCCAGGCTCATCCCCTCCGCCTCATAGCCGTTTTCCTTTTCCTGCTTCTTTTTCTTTTCTGCCCGTCCGGCGAAGAACACCGCCAAAGCGATCCCCGTCACCACCAGCGGCACCGCCGCCATGATAAAGTCACGCATGAGTTTACACTCCTTTTTCTTTCAAAAAATCTTACTCATGACTGCTTCGCGCATGTCCCGGTCACAGACATATGCCAACCCCGTTTACAGTGTCGCAAACGCCCCGCAGCCCCGCTTTTTCAGCCACAGAAACAGTCCCCCGCAGAGAACAAGGTCCAGCCCGATGAACGCTCCCATGTATCCTGCAAAGCCCAGCTTCCAGCCGGGGAGCAGCAGAAAGCCCACGCAAAAGAGGATGGTGTAGGCCCAGCCGCCGAACATGGCGATCATCACCCCCATGCTCTGCTTGATGACCGTGATCTCCTGCGTCCAGTTGAGATTGGGCATTTTCAGCCCCATAAACAGCCCGAACAGCGCCGAGAGCAGCACAAAGGACAGGGTCTGAACCGCCGCCAGCAAGAGATCCAGCGGGGCAAAGGGGTAGACCATCGCCAGACACAAAACGCACAACAGCATGGGGATGCCGGTGAGCAAAAGCTGCACGGAAAGCTTTGCCCGAAGCACTTGCCAGGGCTTTACCGGCAGGGACTGCATGAGCCACAGGGATTTTCCCTCCAGTGAGACCGAGGGAACCGCCATGTCATTCATAGAGGCGATCATGCACCCCATCGCGCACAGCAGCACCGGGACGCTGCCCGGCCGTTCGCCGAACACCTCGTTCATGACCGTGAGGAACGCCCCGCCCTTCCACAGCAGCGCCACGCCGCAGACGGGCAGCATCAGGATGCCCAAACCGCAGTTGAGCATATAGTTGGGGCTGGCGAGAAACCGGGAAAATTCTTTTCCCAGCAGGGCGGAGGAAACGCTTTTCCGACGGACGGCGGTTTCCTTATAGCTCTTCCGCTCCGGTTTCCCGGTGGAGGTGGCCAGCTTCAAAAAGCTGCGGGAGATGAGCGCCCACATCAGGGCGAACAGCGCCGCCACGGCCAGGGAGATGACCAGACACGGGATGGGGTCGCCCACGCCCACTTGGCCGAACAGGTAGAGGGGATAGGCGGCGCCCTTGACGGCCTCGCCAAAGGCCTCCGCGTTGGATAGCAGCTCGCTGATCAGGGTCTGGGCCTTGAACACCACGAAGTAGTACACGGCGAAAAACGCCAGAGAGACGATGACGGTAATGAGGCTCTTGCGCTTTAGCTTCAGGCTGATCTTGGCCACCACAAAGCCCAGGGCACAGGAAACCGTCATGACAAAAACGGAGATCAGCGCGGTAAGCAGAAGCCCGCCCAGCAGGTTGGGCAGGGTGAACGCCGCCTGGACCCAGTAGACAAGGATCGCCGGAAGCATCACCACGCCGGAATACAGAAGACCCATGAGGTAAACCGTCACAAGCCGGGAGACCATCAGTACGGAAACCGGAATGGGCAAAGACAGCAGCAGGTCGTTGTCCTTTGGCAGGTACAGCGTGGAGAAGGTGTTGAACACGCTGCCGAAAGCCCCCAGCAAAACGGCGATCAGCCCCATCATGGCAAAGTAGAGCCAGTCCATACCGACAGCGTGGAGCGGTGCGCAGAGGGTCCGGGCCAGAATCGCAAACACCCCGCCCAGAAAGCCAACCATTAGAAAGGCAAAGAGGACAAAATAGGCAGCCGTGGCCCCCTTGGAGCGGGCCTTGTTCTTTTTCGCGTTATAGAAATAGCTGCGGAATATTTCCGCCAGCTCCTTTTTTACCAAGACCTTCAGCATACTTCTCCCTCCAACTCCAGGAACACGTCCTCCAGAGACTCGTCCCCCTTGACCTCCTCCATGGTGCCGGAGCGGATGAGCCTGCCGGACTTGATGATTGCCACCTTGTCGCAGAGCTTCTCCGCCACCTCCAGCACATGGGTGGAGAAGAAGATGGCCCCGCCCTCGTCGCACATCTCCCGCATCATTTCTTTGAGCAGATGGGCCGCTTTCGGGTCAAGACCCACGAAGGGTTCATCCATAAGGATGAGCTTCGGCTCGTGGAGCCAGGCGGAAATAATCGCCAGTTTCTGCTTCATGCCGTGGGAGTAGGCGGCGATGGGCTGCGCCAAATCGGCGGTCAGTTCAAATGCATCGGCGTATTTGCGGATGCGCTCCTGCCGCTCACCGGCGCCCACGCCGAAGATGTCCGCTATGAAGTTGAGGTACTTGATGCCCGTCATGTAGTCATACAGGTCGGGATTGTCGGGGATGTAGGCAAAGCGCCGTTTGCATTCCAAGGGATTTTCCTTGATGGATATCCCGTCGATGGTGATTTCTCCCTCGTCAAACTGCAAAATGCCCGCCACGGATTTTAATGTCGTGGTCTTGCCCGCGCCGTTGTGACCGATAAAGCCGTAGATCTCGCCTGGGACGATGTGCAAATTCAGATCATCCACGGCTTTTTTCTCACCGTAGGCTTTTGTCAGATGTTCGATGTTCAACATAGATTGTTCCTCCTAAAGTTTTGTTTCTGTTTTACTGTGGTTGGCGTTTGACAGATCGGTCGTTTCAATAGATGTCTGTGCCAATTTTAAAGACGTCAAGCGCCGCTTTGGGCACATGCATCATTTCTCTTGTATCAACCCCCGAAAGGTTGCGTCCCGGTCAAATGTCCCCTCCGTAAAGCCGGGGATTTCCTTAATTGCCTTGAAAACACTGATACTGAAACCGGTCAAAATCTGCCCGATCTCCCGATCGGAATAGGGGCAGTCGCCGGTTACAATCAGCGTCGCAAGGCTGTGGACCACCAGCCAGAGGTCACGGAAATAGCGATCCGCTTCCTGTGCGCTGATATGATAAATTTCCACCAGCGAGGGACGGACAAGCTCCTGCATATGTCGCATGGCGGCGAAGGCGCCGCTCCCCACATCGTCCGGCCGCATCAAAAACAGCAGACGGTACAGTTCCGGCTCTTTTCTGGCGAAGCGGATATACTGCGACCCAAAGCCCAAAAACGAAATCTTCTCCTTTAGCCCCTTCGTCAGATATTCGTCAAACAGCCGCTCCGCCGCGACGTATACCTCCGCCTTCAATGCTTCCATTGTGCCGAAGCAGGTAAAAACCGGCTGGGTCGAGGTTCCGAGTTCTTCCGCCAGAGATTTCGCCGTCAAAGCCGCCGCCCCGCGTTTTTGCACGACCCGGACTGCCGCAGCCACCATTTCTTTTCTTGTAAACTTGTTCTTTGGGGCCATATCCATCCGGCCTTTCTATAAAATACTTTAGAATACATATCGTATAATGTATAACGGGCGTTATCATAACAGCTTTTTCCCAACCTGTCAATAGGAAAATGAAAAAACTGCCAAAATGAAAAAAGCAGCAAAAATCCACATGGACCGGTTTCCTGTTATGCCTGAAGCCGGTCAATGTGGAATTGTACGCTTGCAACAGAATTCTTGATGTGCGGCTAAAGCTGTAGATTTTTTGAGCTTGCTTGCGATTGCGATATTTCCTTGGACTTTATGCACCACATATGATACAACAAACCATTACCATGGGGAAAGCGATCCAATGGGCACAAGATTTATTCTATTAATAAAGGAGTGGTTTGCGCATGATGATTCGATCAGGCGACCACTCCGGAGCTGCAAGAACAGGAGAGAAGAGTATGAGCAACCAGTCCGAAAAAAGAGCTGTGTTGCAGGCAAAAGGACTGTGCAAGGGTTATGGAAGCGGCAGCGGCCGTGTGGAAGCGCTGCGGGATGTTGATCTTTGCGTATATGAAGGAGAACTTCTGGTTATTCTCGGCAGCAGCGGTTGCGGCAAAAGCACACTTTTAAATCTGATAGGCGGTGTTGACAGTCCGGACAGCGGTATCCTGCTGGTGGATGGGAAGAATATCTGCAATTTGAGCGAACGTGAACTGACGGACTACCGCCGGAATAAAATCGGCTTTGTCTTTCAGTTTTTTCACTTGCTGCCGGAACTGACTGCTGAGGAA
>SAMEA3663235__coassemble_4386_pt1 | contig 3453 bp, 2 predicted proteins | sample SAMEA3663235__metabat2_high_PE_010 | metagenome-assembled genome bin SAMEA3663235 (sample SAMEA3663235) | pig gut metagenome | biome: pig gut; feature: pig-associated habitat; material: faeces | place: China | collected 2013
CGGCTCGACCGGCGGCTCGTCTACCACCGGCGGCTCGTCTACCACCGGCGGCTCGACCGCGTTGGGATCGCCCGTTTCACCCGTCACCGGATCATAGAACGGATCATCGGTCTCGTTGCCGTCCGGCGTGGTATCTTCCACCGGCGGCTCCTGCTCATCAGGCTGAGCAAACCGCTCCAGCAGCTGCTCCCCGAAAAGGTACCACGTCAAAAGTGCCAGCACGAGGATCAAAATGGTGATCAATGCGCCCTTGCCGGAGTGTGTTTTCTTCTTTTCCGTCACGCGGTGCCCGCTGCGGTTTCTGTTTCTCAGCTTGCGCGGACGCTCCTCCTCTTCGCAGAAGGGGCAGGTGCGGTAGCTGGGGGAGTACTCCTCTCCGCACCGCGGACATTTCACCAGATTCATGCCGGTCTCCTCTTTCCAAACGGGATATCTCCCAGTAGTATTATATTTACATAATACTTTCTTTTTTTCGCCGCGTCAACCTTTCTTTCGCGGAAATTTTCCCCTTTGCAGCGCTCTTCTCTTGCTTTTGCGGCAAAAGGCTTTTATAATAGTTTTCAGAGAAAAAAAGAAACGACGGAGGTGCGCGATGAGCACTCTTTTCATCGGAATCGCCGGCGGCACCGGTTCCGGCAAAACCACGCTGACTGCGCATTTGAAGCGGCATTTCACCGACGACATCAGCGTCGTCCACCATGACAGCTACTACAAGCGTCAGGACCGCCCCTTTGAGGAGCGCTGCAAACAGAACTACGACCATCCCGACGCGTTTGACACCGATCTGATGGTGCAGCACCTCCGCGAGCTGAAGGCGGGCAAGCCCATTCGCTGTCCCGTCTACTCCTACTCGGAGCATCAGCGCACCGAACGGACCGAGCTGGTGAAGCCGAGCAAGGTGGTGATCGTGGAAGGCATCCTGATCCTCCAGGATCCCGCGCTGCGCGACCTGCTCGACATCAAGATCTTTGTCGAAACCGACGCCGATGTGCGCATTTTGCGCCGTGCGCTGCGCGATGTGCGCGACCGCGGTCGGACGCTTGAGAGCGTCATTTCGCAGTACCTCACGACTGTCAAGCCCATGCACGAGCAGTTCGTCGAGCCGTCAAGAAAGTACGCCGACATCATCGTGCTCGAGGGCGGGCACAATCTCGTCGCGCTGGACATGATCATGCAGCGCATCGCAAGCCATATCGCCGCAGCAGATTAAAACGAAAGCAGCAAAGAGCGCCGGTGCTCTTTGCTGCTTTTTTCACCGCCGGCACGTTCCGGCGGACGCGCTTTTCCGGACCGTGTGGGCGCGAAAAGAAACACAATCCCGCTTTCGGTCATATTATAGCGTGACAGGGGTGAGCTTCCTTTGAATGCATGTGAATTGACAGCCTCCATTACCGCCGCCGCCAACGCGATCGCCTGCAGGCTGACCGACGATGAGCTGAATCTGCTCGGCACGGTTCTCACGCAGCTTGCCGACACGCTGTTTACGATCGCGGCGCAAAGAAGCATTTCCGAAAACAGCTGCAAATAGAAGTTTCTTTTCCGTTCCGGCGGTCTTCCGTCCGCGGCGCCGCATAACCGCGCCTCCCCGAGAGAAACTATGGTGGAACCCAGGCGCGCAGGGCGGAAGAAAACCATGCCGCCTTGCCGCAAAAGCGGGCAAAACACGTCTTTCGCAGAGCCTGCAGGAAGCGGTGCAGACAGGCGCGGCGGAAGAACTTCTGAGTAAAAACGCGGAGGAGCCTATGAACCGATTGGCGCAGGAAAAATCACCGTATTTGCTGCAGCACAAAGACAATCCCGTGGATTGGTACCCGTGGTGCAGCGAGGCATTTGACAAGGCAAAGCGGGAGGACAAGCCCGTTTTCCTGAGCGTCGGGTACTCCACCTGCCACTGGTGTCACGTGATGGCACACGAGTCCTTTGCGGACGGAGAAGCGGCAGCGGTGCTCAACAAAAATTTTGTCTGCATCAAGGTCGACCGCGAGGAGCGTCCCGACATCGACGCGGTCTACATGAAGGTCTGTCAGGCGTTGACAGGCTCCGGCGGCTGGCCGATGACGGTCTTTATGACGCCGGAGCAGAAGCCCTTCTTTGCCGGCACATACTTTCCGAAGCACAGCCGTTACGGTCAGCCGGGGCTCATCGAGCTGTCAGAAAGGATCGCACAGCTCTGGAAAACCGACCGCGACCGGCTTGTCCGCTCCGGCGAGCAGATCGCCGCAGCCATCGTTTCACAGCCCGGGGAAGACGCTGCGCCGGACAGGGAGCTGCTGCAGCGGGCGTATGAAAGTCTGCGCAGCAGCTTTGACGGCAAATGGGGCGGCTTCGGCTCCGCGCCAAAGTTCCCCACGCCGCACAATCTCCTCTTTCTCATGCAGTGCGGAGATACCGAAATGAGCGGTGCAACGCTGACCGCCATGGCAAAAGGCGGTATTTTCGACCAGATCGGCGGCGGCTTCTCCCGCTATTCGACAGATCCGATGTGGTTAAAGCCCCATTTTGAAAAGATGCTTTATGACAACGCCCTGCTCATCATCGCGTACACGGAGGCTTACGAGCGCACGCACGATGCGTTTTACGCCGGGATCGCGCGCAGAACGGCGGATTATATCCTTCGCGAGCTCAAATCGCCCGCAGGCGGATACTGCTGCGGTCAGGACGCGGACAGCGAGGGTGTTGAGGGAAAGTACTACACCTTTACGCCCGATGAGATCATGTCCGTTTTGGGCAGCGCCGAGGGCGGGGCGTTTTGCCGCCTGTACGGCATCACCGCTCATACGGATATCCCCAATCTGATCGGGAAAGACGCCGCACCGTGGGATACGGAGCATCTGAAGCCGCTGTATGAATACCGCGCAGAGCGTACAAGCCTGCATCGGGACGACAAGATCCTGCTGTCCTGGAACGCATGGACAATGATCGCCTTTGTCTGCAGCGGGCATTTCGCCGAAGCGGTCGAAATCAGGGACTTCATCGAAGCCAATATGACTGATCGGGATAACCGCCTGTATGTCCGCTATCGCGACGGCGAGGCGGCAAACAGCGGTCAGCTTGACGACTATGCCGTGTATGCCCTGGCGCTGCTCACGCTTTACCGGGCGACCTTCGATGTGCAGTATCTTGAGCAGGCGATCCTGCGATCGGGGCAGCTGCTCGACTTTTTCGAGGACAGCAGCGGCGGCTTCTTCCTCACCGCCCACGACGCCGAAAAGCTGATCGACCGCCCAAAGGAGACTTACGACGGCGCGCTGCCGTCGGGCAACTCTGCGGCGGCAATGGTACTGGAAACGCTGGCGCAGCTCACGGGCGAAGCCAGATGGCGCGAGGCGGCGGACCGTCAGATGCGCTTTCTCGCCGGTCAGGCAAAGCAATATCCCGCAGGGTACTGCTTCGCGCTGCTTGCGCTTGATAAGGCGCTGCGTCCGAGCCGTGAGCTGATCGTCTGCGGACAGC